>Ga0207991_1000080_pt1 | contig 62647 bp, 58 predicted proteins | sample ETN07SmetaG_FD_185786 | JGI IMG/M metagenome (GOLD analysis project Ga0207991, IMG submission 185786) | Marine microbial and viral communities from oxygen minimum zone, Eastern Pacific Ocean - ETNP2014F14-07SV275 (SPAdes) (version 2) | ecosystem: Environmental > Aquatic > Marine > Oceanic ...
CACCATACCCTGCTGAAGCTTTTTGATCATGTCGGTTGGTGTTTGTCACAGTTACTAGATAATCACTAGTACAACCCGTTGGAACATCACCGGAGTTGTCTACATTTTGATTTGCATTAATCGTTGCAGCTGCACTTAATATTCCTGCTTCTCCCATGGCGGTATATGCTTCATCCCACAAAGGATAATTCCCAGTTGTACAATCAGCATTATCCACACCAAAACTGGAATTGGTGGCTACCACAAAAGCACCTTCTTCACCGTTTGTTTCATTATAAAGAACTCTTTGATCCAAAATATATCCATACGCTTCTATTACGGTAGAAGTATTTCCAGATGAACCCATAACGATCATTAATTTCACATCCCAGTTTACACCAGCCACCATACTACCATTATTCCCTTCAGCACCTACGATGCCAGCAACATGAGTGCCATGACCGTCAGATGAAATAGATCCATTAGAGTTGTAAGCATTCCAACCATTAATATCGTCCACATATCCATCATTGTCATCATCGACACCATTCCCGGGTATTTCATCCGTATTGACCCAAATATTATCATCCAAGTCATTATGCGAAATCATACATCCGCCATCAACGATAGCCACGACGATTTCGTCCCCTAAAGCATTTACGCCCCCTGTGGTCAGGTCCCAGGCTTCTGGTGCATCAATATCTGCATCTTCCAACCCGCCTGATTGGCCCGTATTGTGCATGCCCCATTGTGATGTAAAACTAGGATCATCAGGAAATGTCTGACGCTGATTTACGTAATGATTTAACTGCGCATTTTGAATCCAAGGATTTTCTTTAATCTCTTTTAGCCCATTTGATTCCGTAATGGACAAATCCAGCATTTTAATTAGGTAGATATTGGCTCGTTTCATAAGAGGCTTGACAACCTGAAAGCGATTTTCATCTAGCCCAATCTTTAGTTCATCAATCTCTACACCAGGTTTCGCTTGTATCAAGATTTGGCCTGGTACATAATTTTGGCCGAATGAGATACTCGTAAAAAGTAATAAGGTAATATATTTCTTCATGATGTTATTTAAGTTATAATTAGTTCAATAATAGTACGATTCGAACTTAAACAATACTCATAGGTGCCAATCGACAAATCATTTCAAAATTAGTTAAAACAAATTATTAAAAACGGAGGGTTGATTTTAAGCCCCATAACAATTATTCTTCACTTCCATTTTTCTTTAACAATCGATTAATTGAATTAATATCTAAAATGAAGAGAGCGGATTGGATGAAATGGCTGGGATACTGGCAACGAAAAATTTATTGATACAAATCCGTGATTCAATAAAATAAAAGTAGAAAATCATGAAAAACAAAAATACATTAAACCTTGATCAAGGCGAGTCTCTAAAAAAACAATTATTAGATTGTGCAAAAGCCGTAGGTGGTAAAAACTATTTACTTACACTTTTAGAAGCAATACATGACGCTCGCCCTCATCCTATTATAAACACGAGTTGTGAATTTAGATATTCAGTCGGGTCGATTAAGTGGTCAAAACCAATTTTCAGGGACAAGCTGACTCTTCTGAAGCACCTTATAAAGATTAATAAAAATGAAAATATTTTTCCCACGGAGGGAATGAAAGGTTATAAAAGTATTTTAAATCTTCTTCGTGCGCTTAAACCAATAACTTTTAATGTACAGCCAAAAAACAGGAAAGATGGACTAGGATTTATGGTACATCCTTTTGACTTGATTGATGATAAGACCACAATTATTAATCCACTTTTTGAAGCGATATTTTTTGAACCAGTTTATAAAGTCAAAAAAATCATCAATACCAAATAATATTTTATGAAAACCATTAAAAAGGATGTCATTTCAAAGATAGTTGACAGTCTTGATCTCAGTCCCCTAATAAAAAATGGATTTGTAGCCTATTCAGAAGGAAAAGCGGTTGTGCCGCCGGTAGGTGAACTTTCATTTAATCAACCTCCTGGGGATGTTCATATCAAATATGGATATATTATTGGTGGCAAATATTATGTAATAAAAATTGCTTCTGGATTTTACGAGAATGACAAAAACGGTCTCCCGACAGGAGCTGGACTCATGCTACTCTTTGAGCAAGAAACCGGAACGAATGTAGCATTACTGGCCGATGATGCTTATCTCACAGATATTAGAACAGCCGTGGCTGGAGCAATCTGTGCCGAGCAATTTTCGAATAAAATTAATTGTATTGGCTTAATTGGAACGGGACTCCAAGCCAGGCTACAAGTTGAATATCTGAAGCCTATTACGGAATGCCGAAATGTGATTGTGTGGGGAAGAAATTCTGAAAAAATGGAATGGGTTAAAGCTGATTTAGCTAAACTAGGCTTTTCTGTTTCATGTGCTGAATCACCCCAAGAAGTCGCCTTAAATTGTAATTATATTGTAACGTGCACGGCTTCAACGAAACCCATTTTATTTGCCAATGATATTCAACCGGGAACGCACATTACCGCCATGGGATCTGACACCGAATTAAAACAAGAGCTGGATTCAACTATCTTAGAAATGGCAGATCTTGTGGTGGCAGATAGCATTTCACAATGTATTGAACGGGGCGAAATATCCCACGCGTTAAAAGATGGAAAGCTGGCGAAAAATGATATTGTTGAATTAGGGGATATTCTTAATGGTCAGCATCCTGGGCGAACATCAACGGAACAAATAACTGTGGCAGATCTTACAGGGGTAGCGGTTCAAGATATCCAAATTGCAACGGCGGTTTATGAATCTTTTATGGAGAACGAAACATGAATTTTGAAATATTTGAATTAGAAAGAAATCAGTCTCTTTTTGAAAATGAAGTGGACTTTAATTTGTCTGAAAGTGGAGTCCATCCCTTAAAATTGAGTGAAATATTAACCAGCGACGAACAAGATGAAATATTGGACACGAATTTATTTTATGGCTACACCAACGGAACACCCGAACTTCGACAACGTGTCGTGGATATTTATACGCCAGAATTATCTATTGAAAATGTGCTAATAACTTCCGGTTCTGCAGAAGCAAATTTTTTGGCAGTTATGACACAGTTAGAGCCTGGAGATGAAATTATTTATATGGTGCCTAATTATCTTCAGATTGGTCACTTGGCGCGAAGTTTTGGGATTACAGTTAAAGAATGTCCAATACGGCAGGATCTTGCTTGGCAATGGGATTTGGATGATGTTAAAGCATTGGTAACACCCAAAACAAAAATGATTGCTGTGTGTAATCCCAATAATCCAACCGGAGCATTAATGTCTGACGAAGTGATGGATGGTGTTATTGAAATAGCACAAGACGCAAATTGCTGGCTTTTATCGGATGAAGTCTATCGTGGCGCAGAATTGGACGGCGTAGAATGCCGATCTTTTGCTGGTGCCACAGATAAAACCATTGTGAATGCCGGATTATCAAAAGCGTACAGTTTACCGGGCCTCCGTCTTGGATGGAGCGTTGGATCGAAAGAATATATTAGTCGAGCATGGTCATTCCATGATTATACCGTTATCAATGTTGCATACTTGAGCGATTGGGTGGCCAGCCGAATCCTAGAATCTGATCGTAGAAAAAAAATATTGAATCGTACCAAGGATCATTTGAATCACAATCTTAATATGTTATGTGATTGGGCAAAAAATGAGCCTACTTTTACCATCACTCGGCCCCAAGCTGCGGCAATCACTTTTGCTAAATTGAATAGTCCCATGAATTCGGAAGAATTTGTTTTCAATTTAAGAGATAATTACAGTGTTTTATTGACAGCAGGGAAGTGGCATGGGATGGAAGGATATGTCCGGTTTGGTTACGGCACACCAGCAGATTATGTTCAAGGTGGCTTGGACCGGATTTCAGATTTTTTGAAAAGGATAAAATAAATATTTTTAATTGAAGTGAGAAGTATGAAATGTGAATTGAGAAGTGTGAAAAATTGTTCATTTTCTTTCAAACTTCTTTATTCTTTTATTTTCAAACTTCACTATTCATTTTCTTTCAAACTTCACAAACAATACAAATGCTTTAATAGTGGAACAATAATTGGTGGAATGTAAAAATGAATATTGATCAAATCGCGATAGTAATTATTTTAATGATAACTTTTGGGCTTTTTATATATGGAAGATGGAGATATGATATTGTTTCTCTCACAGCTCTTTTTATACTTATTATCGCAGACAAATGTTTAGGTGATGAAAGTTCAGCTTTAATAAATAATTATAATCAAATATTTTTAGGATTTGGTCACCCTGCTGTGATTACTGTTGCGGCAGTATTAATAATCAGTAGAGCACTGCGAAATTCGGGCGTGGTCGATTATATAACTCGCAGGATTAAGCCATTTACTAAAATCCAAACTATGCATATTTCTAGTTTAAGTGGTGTAATTGCCCTACTATCTGGTTTTATGAATAATGTTGGTGCATTAGCTTTAATGCTACCCGTTACATTAAAAACAGCCTGGGAAAATGGAAGATCTTCTAGAATTTTATTAATGCCGATTGCTTTTGCCAGTATCCTTGGGGGCATGATAACCATGATAGGTACTCCCCCCAATATTATTATTGCAACAATCAGAAAGGAGCAAATGGAACTAATTATTTCACAAGCGATTTCCGATTCAACATCTTTCTCCGCAAAATACCTTAAATTGCAAAATATCAGTCTTATGGACTTTGAACCTACTGCATTTGGTTTATTTGATTTTACGCCTGTTGGTAGTGTAATCGCTATTTTAGGTGTTTTATTTATTGCGCTTATTGGCTGGAAACTTATTCCAAATGCTAAAGATAATAAATTAAAATCCCGATCAATTTTTTCAATTGATAAATATGTTACAGAAATTAGAATTCCAGAAGACTGCCCTTTAATTGGTGAAAATGCAGGGGAAGTCAATAATTTGACGGGAGATAAAATAACATTAATTCGGAAAATAAATAACGATGGAGTCGTTGAATATTTAGATCCAAATTATATTCTGAATGAGGGGGATCAATTTTTAATAATGGCCGACCCAACAGAATTGAAAATCGCAATGGATGAATATAATTTTAAATTAACAAAGGAAATGCGATTTCGAATTGATTCTCTAAAAGAAGATGACACTACATTTATGGAAGTTGTTGTTATACCTGAATCTAAATTATTGGGTCGAACACGAAATTATTTTAGAAAAATAACATCAAATTGTTTAACATTAATATCTGTTGCCAGAAATGATAATCCAATTATGAAACGACTTGGCAAAGTAAAATTTTCTGTGGGCGATGTATTGTTAATACAAGGCAGGGAAGACGAATTAAAGAATAATGCAAAATCACTGAACTTATTACCACTTGAAAAACGAGATATTGATATTGGGATTTTTTCAAAAGTAGGATTTTCAGTATTGGTATTTATTGGCGCAATATTATTAAGTATGTTTGGGATTTTTCCGGCAACAATCTCATTTATTGGCGCAATTTTAATTTATATATTTTCGGGAATACTCCCTGTTAGGGACTTATATAAGAGCATCGATTGGCCAATTATTATACTTTTAGGATCGATGATTCCCATAAGTGATGCTTTACAAAGTACGGGTACAACCACCTTAGTTGCTAATCTAATGGTTGGATTAACGGGTGGTTTACCTACATGGCTTGTTCTTGCAATTATTATGATTATTACAATGTGTTTATCTGATATAATTAATAATGCGGCTACCGCTCTAATAATGGCACCCATAAGTGTTGGAATTGCAATGTCAATGGGCGTCAGTATTGATCCATTCTTAATGTCAGTGGCGGTGGGTGCATCTTGCGCATTTCTTACGCCAATAGGGCATCAATGTAATGCGCTTATACTTGGTCCCGGTGGCTATAAATTTGGAGATTATTGGCGAATGGGATTACCCTTAGAAATCTTAATCGTTATTGTTGGTACGCCTACAATAATTTATTTTTGGCCCTTATAAAAGTGAAGCTGAATTATTCGCGGATGTGTGGGCTTCGTGATTGAAAAAGGGTCATAAATAACTAAATATTTCTACAGTTTCATCTCGAATTCTCATCCACTGTTCTGTAATTTTTCTCTTCAATTATTAACCAAATTAAAGAATTCAATATGTCTATAATCAATCCTTATATTTTTCGTGAATACGATATCCGTGGGAAGGTAGCGGAAGATTTTCCAGAACATGTCGTTGTTAAACTTGGCAAAGCCTTTGGCACTTTTGTTAAACGAGTTGGAGGTCGAGAAATAGCTCTAAGTGGAGATATTAGATTGACAACGCCTGACCTTATGACTTATTTCAAAAAGGGAGTCCTTTCAACGGGAATCGATATTATTAATCTTGGAATTCTCCCAACCCCGGTGAACTATTATTCCATGTTTCTCTTGGGTATCTCCGGCGCTGTACAAATTACGGGGAGTCATAATCCACCCGAATTCAATGGATTCAAATTCTCACTGAATAAAAAAGCATTTTTCGGAGATGATATCCAAGCCTTGTATTCGCTTATGGATAAAATGGATTTTGAAGAAGGGAAAGGAACCGAAGCTCGTTACAAGATTTTGCCTAAGTATAAAGAAATGATTCTTGAAAAAATTAACATTGAACGTCCCATGAAAGTGGTTATGGATTGTGGAAATGCAGCAGGTGGAATCAATGGTCCGGATGTATTCAAGTCACTTGGGATTGAATTAAAAGAATTATATTCCGAACCGGACGGTACGTTCCCGAATCATCATCCGGATCCCACTGTGGAAGAAAATTTATTAGATCTTGTGGCAGAAATGAAAACAGGTCAATACGATGTTGGACTTGCCTTTGATGGTGATGCAGATCGCGTGGGTGTTGTAGATGAGACTGGTGACATTATTTGGGCCGACCAACTCATGGCTTTGTTTCTGCCAGAAATTATTGAAAATGGCGAAGACATATTATTCGATGTAAAATGTTCCCAAGCCCTGGAAGATATGATCCATCGCTATGGCGGTAATCCCATTATGTGGAAAACTGGCCATTCGTTGATTAAACAAAAAATGGGTGAGCTAAATTGTAAATTCGGTGGTGAAATGAGTGGACATATTTTTTTCGCCGATGATTATTTTGGATACGACGATGCCCTTTATGTGGGTGCTCGATTGGTGCAACTCTTATCCCGGACTGACAAAAAACTCTCTGAATTGAAATCGGAAATTCCAGTATATTATTCAACACCTGAAATGCGGATGGAAGCAGAGAATGATGAAGAAAAATTTAGGATCGCAAAAGATGCCATTGATTATTTCACAGAAAATTATGACTGTATTACGGTAGATGGAGTCCGAATAAAATTTGGAGATGGCTGGGGACTGGTTCGCTCATCAAATACGCAGCCAGTGATAGTGTGTCGGTTTGAAGCGAATTCCCCGGAAAGAAAAGATGAGATAATGAATTTGGTTTTAGGGAAACTCAAGGAGTTCGGTAACTTGGAATTGGGCGAACACTAATGTCAAATTTTAATGAATTAATTTCATTTATCCGTACAGAAGTAAACCGGGACTTAAAGCGCCTCCCGATTCCTGAAAGACCTATCTATCTTTATGAGCCGATACGTTTTGCACTTCGTGGAAAGGGGAAACGATTTCGACCAATTCTTGTCCACCTTGCTGGACGAGCCAACAATGCCGACCCAGATTCCTTGATGAAAATTGCTTTGGCAGTAGAATTACTCCATAATTTTACTTTAGTTCACGATGATATCATGGATAATGATAACATGCGCCATGGCCAAGAAGCTGTTCATTTTAAATGGGATAATTCTACTGCGATACTTGCGGGAGATGGTATATATGCCATTGCGCAAATTTTATTAAGTGGCCTACCTGACCGAGCAAATGCGCTTTGTCGATCCTTTAATCAGGCAACCCTAGAAGTATGTGAAGGTCAAGCCTTAGATAAAGAATTTGAAAATGACCTTTCTATTACAGAAGATCAATATTTAAAAATGATTGAGAAAAAAACTGGTTCCCTGCTGGGAGCTTGTGCTGAAATGCCTGCTACACTCGTAGGCGCAGATGAAGAAGTCGTAAATAGTTTTGATAAATTCGGCCGTGCTTTGGGAATTGGCTTTCAAATTCATGATGATTTGTTGGAAATCTATGGAAATCCAAATGTTATGGGCAAAAGCCTTGGTAGTGATATAGCAGAAGGGAAGCAAACTCTCTTGGTCATCAAAGCACGGAATCAGTTTCGAAAAGAATGGGATGATATCGTTGGCGATTCAGATAAATCCAATCTCATGGAAAAGATACGATCTTTTTTTACTGAAAAAGGTATAGAAGATGAAACGAAAGAAATGGCTCAATCCTATTTTAAATCAGCTCGGAATTCACTTGAGAATATTGGTGATTTGAATCGGGATGAATTAAATGAATTTATTAACCTTGTTGAAAATAGGACCTATTAATGTCAAAAAGATTTGACCCTGAATATATGTTTGGCTCCATTTGGGACTTTCCGAAGAATATTGGTGAGGCTTTGAAATTAGGAAATGAGATTTCTTTAAATAATTCCTATAATAATGTTCAAAATGTAGTGATTGCTGGAATGGGTGGGTCCGCAATTGGCGGTGATGTGGTGGTCGCTTTGGAAAAGGAAAATATAACGGTTCCTTTTGCCGTCTGTCGCGGTTATTCACTCCCAAATTGGGTGAGTGAAAATACATTGGTCATTTGTTCGTCTTATTCAGGGAATACAGAAGAAACATTGTCGACATTAGAAGATGCATTATCGAAAAATGCCCAGATTTGTGGAATTACCACTGGGGGAAAAATAGCAGAACGATTGAATGAATTGGATAAGGATGTTGTTTTGATTCCATCAGGACTCCAACCTCGGGCTGCCTTGGCATTTTCATTTATTCCCATGGCAAAATGTTTGGAAAAAACAGGTGTTTTAAAATTGAATTTTGACAATTGGATGGATAGTGCAATTGAAGCGATTATCCGAGCACGGGAAATCTATAGTTTAGAAAATAATGAAAATCCCGTTTATGAATTGGCTCTGCAAATATATGATAAGCTTCCTGTAATATATGCAGACAATTCTACTATGGGTGTAGCTGCTCTTCGATTAAAGGGGCAAATCTGTGAGAATGCAAAAATGTTAGCGTATCATAATGAATTACCGGAATTCAATCATAACGAAATTGTTGGATGGGAAAATAATTCTCATATTTATAAGGAGTTATTTGTACTGTGGCTGTCGGATTCAATTGATAACCCAAGGGTAAAACATAGACAGAAAATAACTCAGGATATTCTTAATGAAGCAGGCGTAGACCAGTTTGTTTTGGAAATGGCTGGAAATTCTTTTCAAGAGCGTTTTCTTCATATGATTCACTTTGGAGATTGGTTAAGTTATTGGTGTGCAATTCTCCACGGGAGCGATCCTAGTCCGGTGGAAAATATTTCGAGATTAAAGGAAGAATTATTAAAAAGAACATGATTCCTGTAGAAGTACTCAAAATTTCTTATCACCCTGAAAGCCGTAGTTATGCTGTAATCTTAAAAGAAATTACAGGTGATAATTGCTTACCAGTTATTGTGGGATCTTTTGAAGCTCAATCTATCGCTCTGGCAATTGAAGTTGTAGACACACCTCGACCACTTACCCATGATCTAATTTGCGATGTAATAACCGGGATTGATGGAAAACTCAAATCAGTAAAAATTCATAATTTGAAAGACGGCGTTTTTTATGCACAATTGGAATTGGAATCGGAAAAAATTGGGAATCGGATCATTGACGCACGTCCTAGTGATGCCATTGCTGTTGCACTTCGAATGAATACATCCATTTTGGTTTCACCCGATGTTTTAAAACAAGCCGGTGTTAAAGAAGACACAATAAAGGATGTTAAAAAATTAAGTAAAAAACCAGACCTTTCACTGAAAGTATTAAAAGAAAAATTAAAAACTGCAATAGAAGAGGAAGAATATGAAATTGCTGCGAAACTCAGAGATAAAATAAGTAACCTTGAATCTTAAAAAATAGCTCCCATCTCTTCTAATGCCATTTGAGCCGCAATTTGTTCTGCGGTTTTTTTATTTGTACCCATTCCGGATTCAAATAGTTGAGATCCAATTTTGACTTGAACTTCAAATGTTTTGAAATGATCGGGCCCCGTAATATCTTTTATTAAAAATACTGGGTTCTCAATTTCGTGAGAATGGCAATATTCTATGAGTTTTCCTTTATAATTGGTGGATTTCCAAGCCTCTTCTTTATGAGCCCAAACTGAATCTAAAATAAGTTTTCGGCACGGTTCGATTCCCCCATCTAAATACATGGCTCCGATTAAGGACTCGAATACGTTAGCCATTTGTTTTTCAGCAATTTTTTCTATTTTTAAATTCACACTTGATTCTATTTTAAGATGATCCAATAGATCTAAAAGCTGGCCAATTTGTGCTAAAAATGGTTTTTGAACCAATGATGCTCGTTTTTGTGTAAGTAATCCTTCATCACCTTCAGGAAATTCACGCATGAGTTCCCGGCTAATAATTATATCAATAACTGCATCTCCGAGAAATTCTAATCGTTCATAATTATTTCTTGGACTTGTATTTAGAGATTTATGAGTGAATGCTTGATTAAGATAATTTTTATTATGAAATATATAGTTTATCTTTTTTTCGATGGGGTAGACAGAGCCACTTCTGTCGAGGAAATATTGTTTTAATTTTACAAATATATTCAATCGTATTTCCGAACACAGATTACTGCATTATGCCCACCAAAACCGAAGGTATTTGATAGGACAGCATTTACGTTTTGTGCTTGGGCTTCATTAGGTACATAGTCTAGTGTACAGTCTGGGTCTGGTGAATCGTAATTAATTGTTGGGGGTAATAGTTGATTTTGAATTGTTTTGACTGCAGCAACAGCTTCAATCCCGCCTGCTGCTCCTAAAAGGTGGCCCGTCATTGATTTTGTTGAACTAACCTTTAATTTATTACAATGTTCGCCAAACAGTGTTGAGATTGCTGCAGATTCATTCCTATCATTAAAGGGTGTTGATGTCCCGTGAGCATTAATGTAATCTATATCAGTCGTTTGAAGACCGGCATCTTTTATTGCGCGCTCCATAGCTTTAAGTGCACCAGCTCCACCCATTGCAGGTTGTGTCACATGAAATGCATCATCTGTAGAGCCATATCCAGCTAATTCTGCTAAAATGTTTGCTCCTCGGTTTATTGCGTGGCTTTCAGTTTCAATAACCAGCATACCAGCGCCTTCACCCAAAACAAATCCATCTCTATCATTCTCGAAGGGTCGACTGGCTTTTGTAGGATCATCAGATCTTGGTGAAAGAGCTCTCATATTTCCAAAACCTGCTATTGTTAAGGGCGTAACACTGGCTTCAGTTCCTCCACAAATCATCATTTCTGCGTCTCCAGCCATAATGAGTCTCATGGCCATTCCGATTGCATCTGTAGCAGATGCACACGCAGAAATAACGGTTTGATTTGGGCCACGAAATCCCCAACGAATGGACAAATGTCCACCTGCAATGTTAGCAATCATTTTTGGTACAAAATGTGGAGAAACTCGTCGAGCACCCTTATTCTCAATTACCGAATGTTGCTCTTCTAATGTTTGGATCCCGCCTACACCAGACCCAATAGTTACACCCACTCGATCCAAATCAATGGATTTAAAATCAATGTTAGCCATTTTAATTGCTTCGTCCGTAGCCACCAGTGCATAAACTGAAAATGGATCGAGTTTTCGGATTTCCTTCGGATCTAATACTTTTTCCGGTTGAAAATCCGACAACTCACCAGCAATACTTGCCCGATGATTAGATGCATCAAAATAGGTTATGGGACCAATACCGCTTTTTCCTGCAGTACAAGACGCCCAAAATTCATCAACGTTGTTGCCATTTGGCGCAAGAACGCCTAACCCTGTAATTACTATCTTTTCTCGGGACATATGCTTAATTCCGTTTTATTTAACTTTATCTACGTATTCAACAGCTGCACCAACAGTCATAATAGTTTCAGCATCTTCATCTGGAATTTCAATTCCAAACTCTTCTTCCAATTCCATTATTAATTCTACGGTATCGAGTGAATCAGCACCCAGGTCATCTATGAAATGAGCCTCCATTTTGATTGCATCTTCTTCAACACCGAGTTTGTCGATGACGACTTCTTTTACTTTGTCAAATGTGGACATATAGTCTCCTTGGTTAATTAATGACACGGCCACCATCAACAGTGATAGTTTGGCCAGTTATGTAACTTGCCTCATCAGATGCCAGAAAAAGGGCAGTATATGCAATATCTTCTGGTGATCCGATTCGGTTAGCAGGAATCCTGCTTAAAAATTGTTCTCTCACATCAGTTGATAATTCATCTGTCATATCAGTTCCTATCCACCCTGGTGCGATACAATTTACGGTAATTCCACGTGTAGCAACTTCTTTTGCAACAGATTGACTAAGCCCGATGAGCCCCGCCTTTGATGCAGCATAATTCGATTGGCCGGCATTACCTGTTAGCCCGACAATTGATGTGATATTAATTATTCTGCCGGTACGGTTTTTCATCATGGGGCGTACTGCAGCTTTCATGCCATGAAAGGCACCTTTCAAATTAATATTTAATACAGTATCCCATTGATCTTCCTTCATTCTCATTAAAAGATTATCCTGAGTTATGCCTGCATTATTTACTAAGACATCCAATCTGCCTTGTTCTTTTGCGGTTCCTGTAATTAAAGAAGAAAATGCTTCACCATCACTAATATCACAGGCAACATGAGAAGCAGACCCGCCATTTGTATTGATTTCATCCGCAAGAGATTTGATAGCATCTTCGGATCGAGCAACGCAAATAACATGGGCACCCGCTTTGGCAAAAACTTGAGCAATTACTTTCCCAATTCCTCGAGAAGCGCCTGTAACGATGGCTACTTTATTTGCTAAACTAAACATAAAAATTTTCTACCTGTTCCATTGATTCTACACCCTTTGTTACTAAATCACGATTTATCCGCTTGTTGAGCCCTTGAAGAACTTTACCTGGTCCTACTTCGGTATACGACTCAATCCCTAATTCTATCATATTTAAAATTGATTGTGACCAGAGTACTGGGTTTTCTAACTGCCTGATGAGAGCGTCTTTAATATCAGAACCTTTAGTGACTGGTTTTGCATCAACGTTTGTAATAATCGGATAAATTGCATCTGAAATTTCGAGAGAATCAAGCGAATCGGCAAGTGCTTCTCTTGCCGGCGTCATAAGTGGTGAATGGAACGCTCCGCTTACATTTAATTGAACGGTCATCCTTGCACCAGATTCCTTGGCTAAATTCATAATAGACGTTACAGCTTCGGGTGAACCAGAGATTACAACTTGTCCCGGTGAATTATAATTGGCTGTAACTACAATACCATTCCCGGAATAACTGGTACATAAATCTGTTACAGTATTATCATCCATACCAATGATTGCTGCCATTGTTCCTTCATGCACTTCTCCAGCTTTTGCCATACTTTCAGCACGAATTTTGACGAGTGATAACCCCGTTTCAAAATCAAATGCATTTGCAACTGCTAGCGCAGAATATTCACCTAAACTATGTCCAGAAACAGCGTTTGGTGAGTGTCCTTTTTCTTTCAATAAATCACCCAAAATAACAGAAACAATATAAATTGCAGGCTGAGTGTACTGAGTTTTTTTTAGAGTATCTTCTGGACCATTAAAAATTATGGATTGAATATCACAACCCATAATATCGTTTGCGCTTTCGAAATATCTCTTTCCCAGTCCAGATCCTTCGAAAAGATCTTTTCCCATCCCAACTTTTTGGGATGCTTGCCCCGGAAATAGCCAAGCTGACTTCATCAAGATGTTTCCCACTTAAGTAAAATACTCCCCCATGTAAATCCGGCGCCAAAAGCAGCAAGAAGAATAGTATCGCCATCTTTTATTCTACCGCTTTCAACGGCTTCATTCATGGCAATTGGTATCGTACCTGCAGTTGTATTACCATAACGATCAATATTAATCATTACTTTTTCTGGGGAAATGTTACAACGTTTAGCGGCTGCATCAATAATTCGTTTATTTGCTTGGTGTGGGATAAATAAAGATATATCATCCCCCGATAAATTATTTTGATTTAGTATTCTCTCAGAAACATCAGCCATCCCTTTTACAGCAAATTTGAAAACTTTTTTCCCATCCTGTCGAATAAAATGTTTTTTATCTTTAACTGATTCAACTGTTGCAGGCATTCGGCTACCACCACCGGGTACTATTAGATAATTTCCACCCGATCCATCCATGTGGAGTATCGAATCGAAAATTCCAATAGAATTATCTGTTGGTTCAAGGATTGCTCCGCCGGCACCGTCTCCAAAAAGAACACATGTGTCCCGATCGGTGAAGTCTAAAATGGATGTCATGGAATCCACTCCAATCACCATAATTTTTTGATATTTTCCGGATGAAATAAATTGTCGCCCCGTCTCTAATCCAAAAAGATATCCTGAACAAGCAGCACTTAAGTCAAATCCCCACGCATTTTTTGCTCCAATATTATTTTGTACAATAGCTGCGGTAGATGGTGCAAAATGGTCTGGTGTGACCGTTGAAATAATAATGATATCAATTTCTTCCGGAGAAATCCCACCTTTTTCTAATAATCGTTCAGCAACTCGAGTAGATAAATCTGATGTTGCTTCATTTTCCCCGATGATATGTCTTTGAGATATTCCAGTTCTAGTCCGAATCCATTCATCGGATGTATCTACCATAGATTCTAATTCAAAATTGGTCATTACTCTTTCAGGAACGTAATGAGCTGTGGATGTAATCTTTGTGTTCAATTTAATGTCCAAAATGAATAGCTAAACTTTTTTGAGTATCTTCAATCAAATTATTTTCTATACATTTTTGAGCAAGAAAAATTGAATTCATTATAGATCGTGGGCCAGAACTACCATGGCACACTATGGATATACCATTTACACCGAGTAGGGGAGTCCCACCATGTTCTTCATAATCAAATCTATTTTTTAAATCTTCAAAAATAGGTTTCATCAGTCCAGCACCTATTCTATACGATAATTTCTCTTCAATCTTTTCCTTAATTTCTCCTGTAAAGAAAGTAATCCATGATTCAGCAAATTTTAAAAGAGTATTTCCAACAAAACCGTCGCAGACTAAAACATCCGCTTCCGATGTTAGTAAATGGCGCCCTTCGATATTCCCGACAAAATTAGGCATTTCTGATAAAAGTTTGTAAGTCTCTACGTAGAGTTCAGATCCCTTGCTTGGCTCACCACCAATGTTTATCAATCCTATCTTTGGTGCAGCAAACCCTTCCACATGGTCGTAATAATGGGATGCCATTAATGCAAATTGTACAAGATGTTCTGGCTTTGCATCGGGATTAGCTCCCACATCACAAAATACTTTCCCGCGGCCTTCTGTTGGAAAATAGGCTGCCAAGGCTGGTCTTCTTACACCTGGTATTCTTCCAAGGGATAGAAGGGTAGTTGACATAATTGCTCCCGTATGTCCTGCGCTAATAAACCCATCAACTTTACCCTCTTTTACTAACTTAATCCCACGAACTAATGACGAATTCGGTTTTGATTTTAAAACCTTCGATCCTTTATCTTCCATTGTAACCACTTCATCTGTGTGAAGGATTTCAATTGAATCGGATTCTCTACCACCTAATTCAGTTCGAATGGCAGTTTCGTCACCTACAAGTATAAGTTTTAAGGGTTTGGATGTTTTATTAATCGCATCCAATGCTCCTTGTACCACGGCATAGGGGGCAAAATCACCTCCCATTGCATCGAGGGAAAATCTCATTTATAATTTGATTTGTTTAGGAAGCTGAAACAACCGGTCGGCCACGATAGTATCCGCAATTCGGACACGCTCTATGTGGCATTTTTGGTTGGCTACATTGTGCACAATTTGTAATGGCTACAGTACCTGATTTGTAATGTGTCCGACGTTTTCGTGAACGCGCCTTTGATTGTCGTTTTTTTGGTAGTGCCATGAAATCTCCTCAATTTTATTTTAGTTTTAATTTTTTTAATTCATCCCAAGGATTGTCGTCTGTATCAACAATACATTCACAGGATGTTTGATTTATATTATTTCCGCAATTTGGACATAGCCCCCTACAATTGTCATCACATACCGGATTCATGGGTTCTGCTAGACTAATCAAATCTGCGATAGAATCAGTTAAATTAATTTGATCTTGCGTCTCTGAGAAATGAATAATATCCTGTTTTTCAACTCCATTCTTATGTTGGGTTAACAACAAATTGATTGGAAGTATTAGGTCTAATGGGCAGGGACACAAACACCGGACACAATTATATTCAAGAGTTGCTCTGATTTTTCCAGAAATTTGGAATCCAATCGATAAAGATTTAACCGATAGTTCACATATAATGTGATTATGGGTAAAAACCGTATCACGGTTGGGCAATTCTCTTGCGGACATGTCAAAAAGCTTATTATGAAACCCGGTTCTTAATTCTGTACGTAATAGTTTCATTTACAGCCCACAAAATTACCTTTTACCTTTAATTTATCCAAGATACAAAGGAATAACCAAAATAATATGTATGGTTGAAAAAAGTTGTTATGAATCCTCTTTCAAATCAGATGAATCTTCATTTTCTGAATCACTGTTATTGTCGTCTGTGTCGCTGGATGAATCATCATCATCATTATCATCATTATCATCATTATCGAAACTGAAATCATCATCCTCCTCTTCTAATTCATCTTCATCTTTTCTTTGAAGTAGATCATCATCATCTGATTTCTTTTTAAAAATGATAAACATTAATGTTTCGCCCACTGAAATAATAGATAAGCCATAAGACAGAATTGAGAGTCCAATCAGAAAAAGGAAAATGGCGAGAATAATCCCAGCAAAAGTTTCTGTCCCAGATAGTGATCCACTTGCAGGGGGAAGACTACACGTTATCTGTGGAAGGCAACGAGTAATACAATCAGGGATGCACAAAGAGAAACAACTTCCACTATTACATAGCCAACTTGGATAAACTAGACTTGTAGCATAGTTAACCATTCCAGAAAGTTTTGCTCCCATAAACCATTCACATCCAAAAACATAATTGATTAAACCATATCCAGCGCTCCAGAACCAGCTAAAAATAAGAACACCAATCTTTACTAATGGAATGAGAACAATATGATAGGCAATAACTCGCCATGGTTGTGACCAAGTTATAGAGTAAGATTGAAACACCGTACCCATGGTGTCTTCTTCATAAGCTCCTACAATAGCCGGGGTGTAATGAAGAGATACAAGAAGAACAAAAATTGTATATATCGTAAAAACTGCCCCAAAGAAATAGAACAGGTAGGGTATTGCAAATAGGAATTCGCCGAGATAGGGAATTTTACCCATGAATGCAAATATCCCAGAAAAGAAAAGAAAAAATACAATAATTATTACAATTGAAATAGGTGCAAATACAATTGGATGCCAGTGTTTTTGCACATAAGCCCATGCATCGCCAGCTGAGAAGAAATCATTCCCCTTTAACTGTTTTAACGTAACACGACTTACCGCAGTACTAGCAAGATATATTGATATAATCCATGCTTCTAATCCAATAAAATATACAACCCAAGCATACCATTCAGCTTCAGTCCCATAAAGACATGGGTACAGCCCATGTTGACTAAGTGCATCTCCTAAAGATACGCCAGACAGTGCTAAAGAAAGATAGGTAAATATCCAATACAGGATAAACCCAGCTAAATTCCCGACCATAAAGATCCAAATCTTTTTTCCGCTTAATGCGAGTCGAGGTGAACGAAAAATATCTCTTACATCAAAATAAAGGTCCATGGGGCCCATAGTATTTTCTCCTTTTTGAACTACTGTTCTATTCTTACAAAATCAACCCAAGTTGCCATGCCCAATGCATCTGAAAGGGCATCAGCTGCAGCTTTGGCTGAACTATAATTATTATAACTTCCTACACGGACACGATACCAGATTTCATCTGATCGAAAGTTTGCTTTTTGAATATAGGCGTCAAAGCCTTTATGAATCAAATTTTGTGCAAACTTATTCGCGTCTCTTAAAATCTTTTTTGAAGTGATTTGAATCGTGTACCGGTCCGTTTTATCTTGAACCAATTCTTCATTAATTGAAATATCAACGATTGCCTTAACAATCTGTGGTGGCGTTTTGACAATAGGATGTGTAATTGAGTCAATTCCAATCTCATTTACAGCGTTTTCTATCTCAACTTCACTATCATTTATTTTAACAATATCTTCTTTTAATTCTGATTTTTGAGCAATATTTACATGTTCATCAATGTTTTCATTTAGCCATCCTTCATCTGGTGAATCATCAACTGGCTCAATTTTAGGTTCTTTTTTACTCTCTGGATCCACTATTGAAAATGCAAATAATTGGTTAGAAATTTCATCAGAGTATTGAGAAACAATCACTTCAACTAAATATTGGCCAGGGTAGTCAGGTTCAAATAACATTTTTTGGCCATCTCGAGATGTTTTCAAATCTTTAGAGTTTATGAGCGAACCATCGGGCTGCTCCGTTAAAACCCAACTGAAATCTACATCTTTTCCCTCTTCAGGATTGTTTGCTGTGATTGAAATGGATTCGCCCACATAGCCCTCTATACCCTCTCCAACACAGGCGAAAAGCAGAAGTAAAACTAGTAAGGACTGGATTTTTTGCATAAGAGGATCATTGATTGCCTAAAAGTTCACTCTCTGGGAAGAAAAAGGCAATTTCTTTTTCGGCATTTTCGTCACTATCTGAACCATGAACTGCATTTTCGCCTAAATTGGTGGCAAAATCTTTACGAATTGTACCTTCAGCCGCATCTTCGGGATTAGTTGCACCGATGGTTTCCCGCCATGCAGCGACTGCATTTTCTTTTTCTAAAGCCAAAACCATGCATGCACCAGACGACATAAATGTGGTTAGCTCGCCGAAAAAGGGCCGGTCTCTATGAACATCATAAAACCCTTCAGCTTGTGCTAAAGTCATTCTCATAAGTTTTGCAGATAGTATTTTGAAATCTGCTTGAAGGATTCGGTCATAGACCTTTCCAGTGGTTCCATTTTTAATTGCATCTGGTTTAATGATTGCAAATGTTCTGTTTGTCATTTTTTTTTATTCCTATTTAATTTGCCGCAAAGGGCACCAAGACCCACTCACACAACTTGGTGAATCTTCGCGATCTTGGTGGCTAAGATTTCTCCATGGCTGCTTTCATGAGATTACCAATATCCGCAACAGATTCAGCAACCGCAATCCCGCATTCCCCTAAAATTCTCATTTTCGCTTCCGCCGTATCGTCACCACCGGAAACAATAGCACCTGCATGTCCCATCCGTCGGCCGGGAGGCGCCGTTTGTCCTGCAATGAATCCAACCATGGGTTTAGACACGTTGTCTTTCGCCCAGCGTGCCGCTTCAATTTCCATTTGTCCGCCGATTTCACCAATAACAACAATACCCTTTGTCTCTGGATCTGCTTCAAACAATTCGATACAATCTTTCATGGTGGTACCGATAATCGGATCTCCGCCAATGCCGATGGCTGTGGTTTGTCCCAAGCCAACATTCACCAATTGGTCAATGGCTTCGTAGGTGAGTGTTCCGGATTTTGAGATCACGCCAATATTCCCTTTTTTGCAGATGAAACCCGGCATGATGCCCAGTTTACATTCATCCACCGTAATAATTCCCGGGCAGTTTGGTCCAACCAAGCGAGTCCCATTTTGGTCCACCACTTTTTTCACTTTCAGCATATCATGGACAGGAACACCTTCTGTAATACAAACCACAACCTTAATGCCTGCAAAACTGGCTTCTATTACCGCTTCCGCTGCGAAGGGTGGGGGAACAAAAATAATGGACGTATTTGCGCCGGTTTGTTCCACCGCTTCTTCAACTGAGTTGAAAACAGGAACACGGTCATCCAGCGTTTTAATTCCACCTTTTCCCGGTGTAACTCCCGCGACAATGTTTGTTCCGTAGTCCAGCATTTGTTCCGCATGGAATTGACCCTCTGAGCCCGTAATTCCCTGAACAACAATTCTTGAATCTTTATTAACTAATATTGACATTTCAAATCTCCTAATTGCCTAATGCAGCATTCACAACTTTTTGAGCAGCATCTTTCATTCCAACCGCCGGAATAATATCCACACCGGACTTCGCCAATATTTCTTGTGCTTCCTTGGCATTGGTCCCTTCCAGACGCACCACAACCTGCACTTTCAATCCCAATTCTGTTACAGCTTGCACCACGCCATTTGCCACACGATCGCAACGGACAATTCCGCCAAAAATATTGATCAAAACGGCTTTTACGTTTTCGTCCGATAATATAATGCGAAAGCCGTTTTTCACTGTTTCTGCAGAAGCGGTACCACCCACATCCAAAAAATTTGCCGGTTCGCCGCCCGCAAGTTTGATAATGTCCATGGTGGCCATGGCTAGACCAGCACCATTCACCATACACCCAACATTGCCATCCAGTTTAATATAATTCAGGTTGAATTTTCCTGCTTCAACTTCGTTGGGATCTTCTTCATTCAAATCCCGCATGGCAGCAATATCTTTATGGCGGAAAAGGGCATTATCGTCCAAATTCACTTTTGCATCCAAAACAATAACACGTCCATCGGTGGTAAGAATCAGCGGATTCACTTCCACAATGGTGGCATCAATACTTTGATATGCGTGATACATTTGCATCAATATTTTCATAGCAGCTTTAAATGCATCGCCCTTGAGTCCCAAAGCATAAGCCAGTTTTCTGGCTTGAAATGATTTCATGCCCAAGAGTGGATCAATCCAGACTTTTGCGATTTTTTCTGGCGTTTCTGCTGCAACTTTTTCAATCTCCACACCGCCTTCAGATGAAACCATGAAAACATCCATCCCTTTACTACGGTCTAAGGTAATGGCTGCATAATATTCTTCTGCAATGTCGTATGCTTCCGTCACATATACTTTCCGGACGAGCTGACCCCCTTCACCCGTTTGGTGTGTTTTTAGATTCATTCCTAAAATATTTTTAGCATTTTCCAATGCTTTATCAAAATTGGGTGAATATTTCACACCGCCACCTTTTCCGCGACCGCCGGCATGGATCTGTGCTTTTACAACCACATCTTCCGTATTGAAGTCTGCCTGGACTTTTTTAATCGTGGATTCGGCATCTTCCAGTTTTTCAAAAACATAGCCATCCTGCACGGGCATACCGAAATCAGCAAAAAGTTTCTTGCCCTGGTATTCATGTATTTTCATTTTTCATTCCTTATTTCTGTCCCTGCTTTGCCATTTAAAGCAGCTTGAATGCAAGGGATAGATGTTATGATAACTTTTTCACCGTGGTATTTCAAAAAATGGATAGCAGACCTAATCTTCGGACCAATACTCCCTTTTTGAAATTCACCTTCATTGTATAAATTTTCTGCGTCTGATGCGGATATGGATCGAATTGATTCTTGATTTTCTTTTCCATAATTAAGGTACACATTATCTACATCGGTGATAATCCATAACTCTTCTGCATGGAGAATCCGCCCCAGTTTTGCTGCGGAATAGTCCTTGTCAATTACAGCGTCAAGTCCTTCGAGATGACCATGGGAATTATTATAAACGGGAATTCCACCACCACCGGATGCGATAACTATCGTTCCCCGATCAACCAATGCTTTAATTGAATTGCCGTGCATTATGTATTCCGGCATAGGAGATGGCACTACGCGGCGCCATTGTCCTGGTTCCTGCTCTTTAATACTCCATCCAAATTTTTCTGCGTATGATTTTGCTTCACCTTCCGAATATCGCGCCCCTACATATTTACTAGGGTTTTTGATGGATGGGTCATTTTTATCCACAATCACTTGTGTTACGAGTGTGACCACTTCCCGATCCACGTCCATATCTCTTAATTTATTTTGCAAGGATTGCTGAATCATATAGCCGATGGATCCTTGGGTTCCTGCCACACAAACGCCAAGTGGAAGGGGATGCACTTTATCATGGGTCAGATCCATACGAAGGAGTTCATTTCCTACTTGGGGACCATTACCATGATTGATACAAAGATTGTAACCTCGTTCAATAAAATGGCCAATGCCTTCCAATGTTTCCCGCGTATGGGAAAACTGTTGGGAAATGGTTCCGGCTTCACCTTTGGGAGAAAGAGAATTTCCGCCCATGGCAATCATGGCTGTTCGAGTACTCAATTAATCTACCTGTAAAAAAGGATAGCGATAATCCGTGGGTGTGTCAAAAGTCTCTTTTACCGTTCTTACGGAAATCCAACGCATGAGATTTAAGTCAGACCCTGCTTTATCATTGGTTCCGGAAGCTCGACTGCCGCCAAAAGGTTGTTGCCCAACCACCGCACCAGTGGGTTTATCATTAATGTAGAAATTCCCAGCAGCATGCATGAGGCGATCTTTAGCTTCTTTCATGGCATCTTTATCTTTTCCCATAATACAACCAGTTAAAGCATAGGGTGAAGTAGAGTCAACTAAGTCTATAGTGTCACTCCATTTACTTGGGTCATATAAATAGACAGTTAAGACAGGTCCGAAAATTTCTTCTTCCATAGTTTTGAAGTTTGGATCGGTGGTCAATATAGTTGTAGGCTGAATAAAGTATCCTTTTGAATCATCATAAGTTCCGCCAGAAATGATTTCGGCATCATCAGATTCTTTGGCATAATCAATATAAGATGTGATGGAATCGAAGGCTGCTTTATCAATGACCGCATTCACAAAATTGGAGAAATCACGCGGTGAGCCGACTTTGACTGTTTCCAATTCTGCTACATATTTTTCTTTTACATCTTCCCAAATTGTAGTGGGAATATAGGCCCGGGACATGGCAGAACATTTTTGACCTTGGTACTCGAAAGCGCCGCGGATCATAGCTGTTGCCAATTCATCCGGATTTACAGATTCATGTGCGAGACAAAAATCTTTGCCACCGGTTTCGCCCACAATTCTTGGATATGTTTTATACTGATCAATATTGGAGCCAATCGTTTTCCAAATATGATGAAAAGTGGCAGTTGAACCGGTAAAATGAACGCCGGCCAAATTCGGATTGGATAAAACAGGATTTCCCACTTTTCCACCGGAACCGGGAATAAAATTAATCACACCTGCTGGCAAGCCAGCTTCTTCCAACATTTTCATTAAATAATAACAGGGGAGAACTGCGCTAGACGCTGGTTTCCACAAAGCCACATTTCCCATCAATGCTGGTGCAGAAGGGAGATTCGCCGCTATGGACGTAAAATTAAAAGGTGTAATGGCAAACACGAATCCTTCTAAAGGACGATATTCTAGGTGATTGTGCATTCCCTCGGGAGAAATCAGCGGTTGTTTAGCCGTGATCTCTTCTGCGTATTGCGCATTAAAATTAAAAAAGTCAATGAGTTCGCAAGCTGCATCAACTTCAGCTTGAAATGCATTTTTACTTTGGTTTAGCATGGTTGCAGCATTGATGGTGTCCCGCCAATGACCTTGAAGTAATTCCGCTGCTTTTCTAAAGATGGCGGTTCGTTCTTCAAGTGAAGTTACAGACCATGTTTTCCATGCTTCCATTGCAGCATCAATGGCCATGCTTGCTTCTGCTTCTCCTGCATTATGATACTTAGCTAAGATATGTTTGTGATCGTGGGGCATAATGCAATTTTTGGTATCTCCTGTTCTAATTTCTTGTCCACCAATGATTAGGGGGATGTCGATTATTTGGGATGCCATTTCATCATATTTGGCTTGCAAGCTTGCTCGTTCCGGTGAGCCAGCCGCGAAGGGTAAAATTGGTTCGTTTACTGCTTTGGTAATTTGGGACATTAGTTGATTCTCAATTTAATAAAAATGGGTTTCAAAAAGCTGGGAAAATTACCGGTGAGATAATGGTGAGACAAGGGAGAGAGTTGAATAGAAAATTGAAAGAGGAAAATCGAAATGTGAAAAAGAAAATAGTTATTGCGGCTAAAACAAAGCAATCTCCGTCATTTTATGAAATCGCCACATTCGCCATAACAAAAGTGAAATATGAAAGGACAAAATTGTCAACCCAATTCGAACTTAACCTTTTGTGCTACCTCAATAAATTCACTTAATGCTGACCGCATTTCGGGTAATCCGGGCGCTGTTACTAATTTTTGACGAAATGCAGAAGCACCAGGAAATCCTTTTATATAATTGGAGAAATGTTTTCGCATCAAATTTGTGCCGATTCGTTCACCGCGATTTTCCAATAAAAGATCGAAATGTCTGCTGCACATATTCGCAATATCGATAAGTGAAGGTGATGGTGGATTTGGTTCACCATTCAATCGTGCTTTTGCATCTCGAAAAAACCATGGATTTCCATGAGCTGCCCGCCCGACCATCACTGCATCGCAGCCCGTTTCGTCAAACATACGCATAATATCATCACTGGTACAAACGTCACCATTTCCAATCACTGGAATAGAACAGGATTCTTTTAAGAGTTTGATATAATGCCAATCGGCTTTGCCTGTATAGCGCTGTTTCGTAGTTCGCGGGTGGAGTGCAATAGCTTTAACTCCGATTTTCTCTAAACGTTCTCCCACTTCAGGAATGACAATTTTTTCCAGATTCCAACCCATTCGCATTTTAACAGTTACGGGAATTTCAGGAATTGATTCCACAACCGCAGCGGTTATATCATCCATCAAACAAAGATCCTGAAGCGCTGCGGATCCGCCACCTTTATTGGTTACTTTTGGAACAGGACATCCATAATTAATATCCAGAATATCCGGATGGAAAGTATCCACAACATATCGTGCCGCTTGGCTCATGGTTTCGGCATCACTGCCGAAAATTTGGATTCCTATAGGTCGTTCCGCATCTTCAAATCGGATAAGGCTCAATGTTTTGGTATTCTCTCGAATAATACCATCTGCGGACACAAATTCGGAATAAACGATACCAGCACCCATTTCTTTACAAAGTATTCGAAAAGGATAATCTGTTACACCAGCCATGGGAGCTAGTAGAATGGGTGTCTCAATGTGGATATTACCGATTTTCATAATACTTAAATTAGACAGTAAATTGTATCGCTGACTATTGAGTTTTCAAATTGATTTTAGGAGATTTGTAGTCACATAAAAATCAAATCTAACCAACTATAAAAAACTTATGAAAAAAATTATTCCGCTACTTTTATTGATTTACGCCTGCTCAGCACCAAAAGTTGAAAAAGTATATTACAATGGTGTAATCTGGACAGGAGATTTATCGAAACCTTCAGCAACGGCTCTTGCCATAGAAAATGGACAAATTCTTTTTGTTGGGGATGACAAAGAAATTTTGGCATTGGCAACTGAGAAAACTGAAAAGATAAATTTAATGGGTCGATTTGTTACGCCCGGATTGATCGATAATCATGTACACTTCATGAGTGGCGGGTTCCAGCTTTCTAGTGTTAATCTACGTGAGGTGAAAAATAAAGCGGAATTCCAGAACCGGATTATTGTCCATTCTGAAACTCTCCCAGCAGGTGCCTGGATGCAAGGTGGTGATTGGGACCACGAACTCTGGGGTGGAAATTATCCTGATAAATCCTGGATTGACGATGTTGTGCCGGACAGACCCGTATTCCTTGGACGCCTTGATGGTCATATGGCTTTGGCGAACAGCAAAGCTCTGGAATTGGCAGGGATTAACACAGATACTCCAGATCCTGTTGGTGGAATTATATTAAAAGGTAGCAGGGGGGGGGCCACGGGAATATTAAAAGATGAAGCTATGGCTCTAGTCAATAATGTTATCCCAGAGAATACAATAGAAGAAATGGATCAGGCCTTGGATGCGGCCATGGATTTCGCTCTTTCCCTGGGTATTACACAGATTCATGACATGGGCTCCTGGAAATCTCTGGAAACATATAAACGAAATCATAAAAAGGGACTTCTGAAACTCCGGATCAAGATTTATCCCTGGTACACGAATTGGGAGAAAATTATTCGAAATGTGCAAGACAATGGTCCCGGAGATGAATGGCTGCGGTGGGATGGAATTAAAGGTATGATGGATGGCTCCTTGGGCTCCCGCACAGCCTGGATGCATAAACCATATTTAGCAGACCCTTTTTCATCTGAGAAGGAAAATATGGCAACTGTGGGTATCATCACGCTTCGTGATACAACAGAATTCAAACATATTTTGCGGGAAACAGACAAGGCCAATATTCAGCATGCGGTCCATGCTATTGGCGACCGGGCGAATGACTGGATCTTGGATGAGTTTGCATCTATAAAAAACGAATTGGGTCAAAAGGACAGGAGGTGCCGGATTGAGCACGCCCAGCATCTTTCACCGTCTGCCGTACTCCGTTTTGCTGCAGAAAATATTATTCCATCCATGCAGCCCTATCATATATACGATGACGGTTCCTGGGCACATAAACGCATCGAACATGACCGCCTGTCCCGAACCTATGTATTTAAAACTTTGATCGAAAGTGGTGCAAATCTGACTTTTGGTTCTGACTGGACCGTAGCACCCTTTAATCCCCTTACTGGTATTTATGCAGCAGTTACACGACATACTCGAGATGGGAAAAACCAAAACGGATGGTATCCGAAAGAAAAAATTAAAGTGGAAGATGCACTACGATCTTATACCATCAACAATGCTTATGCTGCATTCTGGGAAAAAACAACCGGATCCATCGTCGCCGGGAAACATGCTGATTTTGTGGTCCACTCTGTGAATATTCTTGACGTATCACCAGAAGAAATATTAGAATCAAAAGTTTTGAGAACTGTGGTTGGTGGGAAAGATTATTTATTTGAATAGAGTCAATTCGATAATTATTGATATGTGTAAAATATAGATAAAAATTAAACACTTTTCATTTTGTAGGATAGAGATAGACATATAAATTCCGTGGCTTTATTCGAACCGAATACTAATAATTGAAAAGAGATTAACTATGAGCAGAGTATGTGATGTAACCGGTAAAAAACCCATGTTTGGGAATAATGTTAGTCATGCCCATAATACGAGCAGACGACGGTTCAATATTAATTTACAAAAGAAAAAGTTTTGGCTTCCAGATGAGAAGCGATATGTGACTTTACGATTGTCTACCCGTGGGATGCGGATTATTGATAAAAAAGGTATTCGTAGAGTTGTGAATGAATTGAGAGCTAAGGGGATAAAAGTTTAAATTCCCCTTATTGTATCATCCTTTGTTGGGTAAAGCCCTCCAGTAATCTGGAGGGCTTTTTTTTTATTTCAGTCTAATAGTCAACCAGTTTTAATCATGCTGCCTTCTAATGAAAGCGGGTATTTGAAGATCCTGTCCATAGATTACAGGTGAATCTTGTGTATCATCAAAAGTCAATACAGGTCTTTGTAATATGGGTTCTATTTTGGGTTCTTCAACAGATGGTTCCTTTTGGACATGGAGAGGTTTATTAACCTGCTCTTGTAATTCACGTGTTGAAGATTGATGAGATTCCATTGTTTCAGTGTTTTGAATTGTTGCAACAATTTTTGGAATGTTAAATCCAGTTGCAATGACTGTTACGCGAATTTCATCTTTCAAATCAGGATCGATTACGGCACCAAAAATGATATTGGCTGATGGGCCAGCTTCTTCAAAGATAATTGTTGTTGCCTCATTAGCTTCCATCAATGTGAGATTCGGACCGCCGGTAATATTAACTAATACACCTTGTGCTCCTTTGATCGATGCGTCATCCAACAACGGGCTAGAAATCGCTTGTTGTGCAGCTAAAACAGCTCGTTCTTCTCCAGAAGCAACTCCAGTACCCATTATGGCATCACCCATATTTTTCATGATTGTTTCCACATCAGCAAAATCAAGGTTGATCACACCTTGGACATTGATCAAATCAGAAATGCCTTTTGCCGCTTGATGAAGAATCGTATCCGCCATTTGAAATGCTTCAGGGAGCGTTGTTGATTTATCAACAATCGACATGAGTTTTTGATTTGGGATGGAAATGAGGGTATCGCATGTTTTTTTCATTTCCGCCATTCCTTCTAAAGCCCGGTTCATCCTTTTTGGACCTTCAAAAGTGAAAGGCAGAGTTATGATTCCTACAGTTAAAATTCCCAATTCACGTGAAATTTGAGCCACCACAGGTGCAGCTCCAGTCCCAGTGCCGCCACCCATTCCGGCTGTAATGAATGCCATATCAGCTCCATCTAGGAGAGCAATGATTGCCTCACGGTCACTTTCCACTGCTTCTCGCCCTACAATGGAATTTGCTCCTGCGCCAAGCCCTTTGGTCAAATTTTTGCCAACTTGGATTTTATGTTCTGAAGGATTGTTGTCAAGGTCTTGAGCATCTGTATTGATGGCGATGAAATCAACGCCTTGCATTCCAGATGTGATCATTCGTGTCACAGCATTACCGCCTGCGCCTCCGATACCCACAACTTTTAGATTCGCTTTTTGTTCAGATAGACTATCAAACTCGAACAGCATGATGTATCTCCTTATTTTCTGGTTTGGTTAAAACAAGTCTTCGATGGTATGTCGAATTCTATTAAAAAAATCTTTAAAACCTCCACTGCCGGAACGTTGCATATGAATATGATCCATAGCGTAAAGTGGCCATAGTAAAAGCCCCATTGCAGTGACGTACCCTGGCCCATCTGCAAAATCTTCTCCACCATCGATTTTGAGAGGATAACCTTGTCGTACTTTTACACCTAAAGTTTTTTCGGCTAGGTGAACAATATTTCGCATTTTTGCGCCTCCACCTGTCATAACGATCCCGTAAGTAAGTGGATCTTTAATATCTGCTCGGGAAATTTCCCGAATGACCATTTGGAATATTTCTTGCATCCGTGCTTCCACATATCGAGAAACTTCCTGCTCAGGAATGACTCGTTCCAGTTGTCCTGAAGAGGAAGGGAGCTCAATATCTAATTTGGGAGATGACATTGAAGCACTGGCCGACGCATACTTAATTTTAATATTTTCTGCTTCTTCTATACCAATTTGCAACATGATGGCTATATCGTGTGTGATGCTAGATGCACCAATGGGTATAACACCTGAGTGGCGAATTGCGCTTCCATGGTATACAGCAATGTTTGTTGTTGATGCGCCAATTTCCATGAGAGTTACTCCAAGCTCCATTTCATCTTCTTGTAATGTTGCCATCGCCGCTGCTAGGGGTTGAAATACTAATCCATCAACTGTAATCCCTAACTCTTCTACACAATTCACAAGATTATTCATCGCAGTTGTTGCTGCTGTAACTAAATGAACACGACCTTCTAATCGTCTACCTATCATACCGATTGGATTTTTTATTTCTTCAAGTGTGTCAACTAAATATTCTTGGGGAAGTGTGTGGAGAATATCACGATCAACAGGGAGGGAAACTGCTTGAGCAAGATCTAATACTTGTGAAATATCACCTTCATTGATTGCACGTTCCATTATTCCACCCGGATTCCCATTTGATCGATTTAGTGCAATTGCAGCTTGGGTATTTAGGGATCGGATATGTTCGCCTGTGATTGAAAGAATCGTTTTTGTTACCTTTATATCAGCCATTAATTCAACTTCCATCAAAACATTTTCCAATCTATCAATTAATTCGTCTCGATTTGTAATTGAACCGCGACGAATTCCTGAACTGGGAACCGTAGCAATACCCAAAAGACGGACACGTTTTGTAGTGGAAATCATTTCACCTATAGCACATGTAATGTTGCTAGATCCAATATCTATTCCAACCGTGATTTGCCGATCATGTCCGTTTCTGATTGGACTCATGACCTTCTTCCTTTTACGATGATTTGATTTTTATATCTCATATCTAAATAGCTATAGTCCGATATTTTTTTTGGAATCAATCTTTGTTCAAAATTTCTAAGAATTTCAATTCGAGACCAGATATCATCGTTACCTAAAAAGATGTGAGTGGGTTCGTCCGTCAGAATCAATTCCATTTCATTTACAGATGTCATTTTCATTTCAGATAAATTATTGTATAAAGATTCATAGTCCTTTTGAAGGCGAGCAAGCCAAACTATGCTTTCTTTTACCTTTACAGATAAAGCCTTTTTACCCAGCGGGTAGAGGTCAGGATCAGAATTGAAATTTGATAAAGTGGGTAAATTAAAATCGGCAAAATTATCTAAATCTGGCAATACAACTCCTTCATCATCTAGCATAATCATTGGCGAAGCTTGTAGCAAAGCTATAGGCTCCCTTTCCATTATCTCAATTTTAACCACGCCGGGAAAATGATTGGAAACCCTTGCAGCCTTAACATAGGGGTGTTCTTCTATAAGATTACTAATAGCACTTAAACTAATTTCATCAGGATGTATACCAATAATATTTCCTAGGCATAATTCATAATTCTTCTTATCTAAAACTGCTGTATCAGAGAAAATTACTTTTTGAATGGTGAGCGTATTTTGGAATTCACTCCACCAAAATGCAGACCCTATCACAGCGAATACAATTGATAATGAAATAATCGAAAAAGTGATTTTTTTCCATACGAGGAATTTGTTTTTCTTTAGTGCCATATTATTCTAATTCCCTTGGATCAAATCCAATTGTTTTCACTTCAAGTTCAAGTTTGATTCCGAATTTCTCAAAAACGCTTTTCCGAGCCATTCGAATTAATTGCGCAATATCGGATGCATTTGCTTTTCCATGGTTCACAAAAAAGTTTGCATGATGATGGGAAATTTCTGCATCCCCAATTTTGGTTCCTTTTAATCCTGCTTGATCAATCAAATAACCAGCCGCGTATTCATCAGGATTTTTGAAGACGCTTCCGGCAGATCGGAATCGAAGTGGTTGATTCGTTTTACGACCTTTGCTTGCTTTCATTCGTTTTTCCTGAATAATGTCGGGGTTTTCCTCTATTAATTCAAATTGGGCCTGTAGAACAAATTCATCTGATTTGATAGAAGAGAAACGATAAGAAAAATCAATATCTTTAGGAGAATAGGTACTGATAATTCCTTTCATATTCATCATGTCAACTGATTTTAGATAATTGGAAATTTCACCACCAAAAGCACCTGCATTCATGACCAAAGCTCCTCCCAATGTTCCTGGAACTCCGATTAGGCTTTCTACACCAGTTAAATTTCTTTTAATACATTCTTTAACCAATCGTCCGAGCATCACACCGGATTCAGCAATTACGTGACTACCATTAAATTCTAGTTGAGTTAATGCTTTTGCAGGTGTGAGGACAATTCCATTAATCCCCGAATCTGAAACAAGTAAATTGGATCCTGATCCAATAAAATGAGTCTCTATTTCGTTTTGATTAGCAAACATTAATATTCTCGCCAAATCATTTCTATCTTTAGGTGTAATAAAAGCTGAAACTGGCCCACCAATTCCATAGGATGTATGACGTGCCATGGGTTCGTCCTCTAAAAGAGTCCCTTTAACAATTGATCTCAATTCTATCATATTTATCAACCTGCTACTTCCTTTGATAGAGCCTCTAAATGGGCTGCATAAGATTCATTATAACGCCAAATACTTCCTGCGCCTAAAGTGATAACTAAATCATTATCCTTAACGATCGTATCAAGAAAATCCTCAAGATCATCGAGATCTGGAATAAAATGGCACCTCTCATTTATTTTATTAAAACATTCATCGTATATGAGGTATGCTGTGACTCCCGGAATTGGTTTCTCTCGTGCCGGATAAATATCAGTAATGATTACTTCGTCGGCTAATTGAAGAACTTGAGCGAATTCTCTAAAAAATTCCTGTGTTCGTGTATATAAATGAGGCTGAAATACGGCAATGATTCGTCTATCCCAACCTGCTTTTGCGGCTTTTAATGTTGCTTCAACTTCAGTTGGATGATGGGCATAATCATCAACAAGCAAGACATTATTAAAAATACCCTTTATTTCAAAACGGCGCCGTACACCTTGATAACTTGCAATTCCCGATTGGATAGTCTCGAATGAAAGGCCCAATTCTATACCCAATACAACGGCAGCTAGAGAGTTCAATACATTATGCTCACCAGGAACATTTAGGTGAATCTCCCCTAGGTTTTCCTCCGCGCGAAAAACAGAGTATGTGGAGTAATTCTCTATAAATCGTAGGTTTTCCGCTCGATAAGCCGCATCCCTCGACCGTCCGTAGGTAGTCATGGGCCTTTCAATTTTTGGTAATATTTCCTGAACACCAGGAGAATCAGCGCATAAAATGACTTCGCCGTAAAATGGGACAGATTGACAAAATTGCAAAAAAGCATTTTGTAGATCTTGTAAATCTTCATAGCAATCTGTGTGTTCTAATTCAATATTTGTTACAATCCCAATTGTAGGTTTCAGGGCGAGAAAACTTCGATCAAATTCATCCGCTTCTACAACAATTATATCTCCTGAACCTAATTTAGAATTGGTATCTAAATTGTGAACAAGTCCCCCCACTACAAGGGTAGGATCTTTTTTTGCATAAGCTAAAACAGCACCTATCATAGAAGAAGTGGTTGTTTTACCATGGGTCCCGCCAACAGCAATACTAGTTTCTTTGACAGAAATAAGTTCTCCTAACATTTCAGCGCGACGAATAACTGGGATTCCTTTCTGACGAGCTTTAATTATTTCAGGATTTTCTAGAGGGACAGCACTAGAATAAACTAATACATCTGCATTCGATAAATTTTCAGGATCATGACCAATCTTAACATCAATCCCTAACTTCTTTAGTCTAATTACGTTATCGTTCTCATTCATATCTGACCCAGAGACTTGAAAACCTAGATTAAGAAGTAACTCTGCTATACCACTCATTCCAATTCCACCGATTCCAACAAAATAAACTTTGTTAATTTTCCGAAATGTCATGCGGTGGCCTCAAAAATTCGATTTACTATTTCACGAGTTGCATTAGGTCGCCCTAGCTTTTTAGATGCTATACTCATTTTGCTGAGTTCAGTTATATTGTGTATTAAATTCATAATAGAATGGAAAAAGTCTTGAGAATTCAATGATTTTTCAAATAGAATTCTTGAAGCTCCTGCATTCACTAATGCCTGGGCATTTTTTGATTGATGGTCAGCAGCAGCTGCAGGGAAAGGGACTAAAATACTTGGTTTACCACAAACTGTAATTTCAGCAAGAGTAAGTGCTCCACTCCTACAAATAATTAAATCCGATAGAGCATATGCATCAGCCATATTATGAATAAAAGGTAAAACTCGAATATGTTGAGATTCATGATGTTTATACTTTTGATATTCTAAATCTCCAGTTTGCCAAAGTACCTGTAAACCTGCACTAGCAATATTATTTACAACTCGGGTCATCATTTTATTTAGATACGCTGATCCCTGACTACCACCAAAAAGGAAAATCGTTAATTCGTCAGGATTAAGATTGAATTCTTTTTTCGCATTTTCCCGTAGGCCTTTTTCAATCCCTTGTCGAACAGGATTCCCAGTTAGAATTGTTTCACTTTCCAAATAATTATTTGCTTCTTTAAAAGCAATACAAATGGTTTTTGCTTTTTCTGAAAACCACCGAGTAGTCACACCTGGGTAAGAATTTTGTTCTTGAAGAATAATGGGTAATGGTTCACTTTTTCTAGATGCCATATATAGTGGGAGCGCAGAAGCATATCCACCAGTTCCGACAACCACTTCTGGCAGAAAGTCAGATAATAATGAACGCATTTTTATCATAGATCGAATAATTCGAGGTGGAAGAAGAAAATTTCTTCCGAGACTTTGTAAACTTAAACCACGTTGGAATCCTCGAATTGGAAGAAGGGTATGCCATACATCTTTTACCGGAAAAACACGAGCTTCTAACCCAAAACTTGACCCAACATAATGAATCTTTGCATTGGGCTCACGGCGATGAATTTCTTCACCGATGGCAAGTGCGGGAAATAGATGCCCGCCAGTTCCACCACCCGCAATCAAAATTTTTCGTTCAGCCACTTTGAGCAGGGCTCCAGCCTTGGTTATCGCCTACAGATCTTCTTGCTTGAGAAATGTTTAATAAAATTCCAATCATGGCCATATTAATAACCATTCCCGATCCGCCATAACTCACCATTGGCATCGGTAACCCCGTGACAGGAAAAATACCAGTCACAACCGCAGCATTGACGAATGCATATAAAATCACATTGAAGGAGATACCTACAGCAAGGAATACACCAAACGGATCTGTACATTCTTTCGCAACTTTTAATCCACGAAAGAAAATTAAAAGGAATAGGGTGAGTACAGGCACCGTTCCTAATACGAAGCCCAATTCTTCACCTATAATTGCAAAAATGAAGTCTGTATGCGGCGTAGGTAGAAAATGATTTTTTTCAATGCTATTTCCCAATCCTACGCCAAAAATGCCGCCATTACCCAGGCTGATAAGCGACTGACCAGCTTGATACCCAACATCGGGATCATCGCCGATACCAAAAAAAGATAAAATACGTTTTCGTCTGTATTCCCGAGAAAGAAGAACAGGAATTCCAACCAATAGCGCTCCGGCACCTGCCAGAGAAAGTTGCGAGACCCGCGCACCGCCTATAAAAAGAATTAGGACCCCAATAGCACCAATCATAAGTGCAGTACTGTAATCGGGTTGAATCACAATGAGTCCCATTATGATAGTTAATACACCAATTGCAGGTAAAAAACCCATTTGAAAATCTTTAAGTTGGTCTCGTTTTTTATCTACATAATAAGCCATGTAAATGATAACAGCCATTCTTGCGATGTCCGATGTTTGAATAGAAACTGAACCCAAAAATAACCATCTTGCAGGTTTACTCCACCCGAGGCCATTTACTAAATAATACCCTTTTGTAATGATGAGAAGAAAAATTGAGCCGATGATCAAATAGGGCGCAAATTCCTTGAGACGCCTATAGTCAAAAGTTAAAAAACCAAAAAGAGCAAAAACACCCACTAACATCCGTTTTAAGTGCCCTTGTAAAAACAGCATTTCGGTACGGCCATTTGAAGTGGAAAAAGATTCATACCAACTTGCACTGTAAAGCATAACCGTTCCCATCACAGCAAGAATCCCAAGATAAATAAGAAGGTTCCGATCGTATTTTTGGATAAGCATATCAATCATGCTATTTCCATATCCTTCACCAATGATTTGAAGTATAGTCCACGTTCTTCAAAATTGGCAAATTGGTCAAAACTGGCGCAACCCGGAGACAATAATACAATGTCTCCAGGAACGGCCAGAGATTGAGCAATCTTTACTGCGGAGTTAAGATCTGTAACATTTACCGATCTTACCGCATCCCCGAAAGCAGTTAAGATATGCTCACTGACTTCTCCATAAGAAATAATATTTCTTACATGACTTGACTTGATATGTGGAAGGAGTAGTCGAAAATCTGCACCTTTGTTTCGTCCGCCTAAGATCAAAACAATAGGATTTTTAAAACTTTCCATAGCAACAATAACTGACTCAAGGTTCGTTGCTTTTGAATCATTTATATATGTGACGCCCTTGATTATATTTACATTTTCTAATCGGTGTTCTACACCTGTAAATGTCCTCATTAAATGAGAAATATGTTCATTAGGAATTCCCATCAAATGGGATACGGTCGCAGCACCCAACATGTTTGATAAATTATGTTTTCCAGGAAGTGCGATTTCATTTACATCTATCAACGAATTACCAGTTAATGTAGTTATTTGGTTAGAATTCATTGAAAAAGTCATCCCCTGATTTAAGAGACTGAAGGGAACTAATTGGGCACAGTGTCCCTCAATAGCTAATTTTATTTTCGGATCATCTAAATTGAAAACAATATGGTCAGACGGTGTCATATTCTTGACCATATTCAATTTCATTTTTAAATAATTATCCATTGAACCATGACGATCTAAATGATCTGGAGATACATTTGTATATAATGCAATTTTTGGACAAAAGTGTTTTACAAATTCCATTTGAAAACTGGATATTTCTAATATGAAAGTTCTCTTAGGATTTGGGTGTTTAAGATCTTTCAAAACACGCTCAGAAAATGGAATCCCAACATTACCAGCCATCAAGGAATCGATTGAATCTGATTGACACATTTCTGATAAAATATGGACCGAAGTTGTTTTTCCATTTGACCCTGTAACGGCGATGATAGGTGCATCGCAATACCAACTGGCAAACTCAATTTCGCCTACAATAGGTATACCTAATTGTTTCGCTTTTTGGATAATAGGTGCATCTGCGGGAATACCTGGAGATATAATCCAAAGATCTGTATCATATATTTTATCAGATTGAATCCCAGTCTCACAAGAAATATGATGATGTAATAGATTTAATGCTGCATCACTGATGTGAAATTTGCTGGATGGATCACTTGCAAACACCCGCGCTCCAAGATAGTTTGCTAATTTTGCAGCAGATACCCCGCTCAATCCAAGACCGATTATGGTGACTTTTTTATCACGAATATTAATGGAGTTTCTGTTAGAAATATCAATCATCGGATTTTGAAAGTTGTCAATGAAAAAAGAGCTAAGAGTAATCCGATGATCCAAAACCGAACTACAACCTTTGATTCCGGCCAACCTGATAATTCAAAATGATGATGAATCGGGGCCATTTTGAAAAATCGTTTTCCGTCACCGGTTTTATAACGAGTCCAACGGAAATATGAAATTTGAATCATAACAGAGATAGCTTCCCAAACAAAAACACCACCAATAATAAAAAGAAGCAATTCCTTTTTTAGTAACACAGAAAGAGTCCCCAAAGCCGCACCTGTAGCAAGAGAACCCGTATCGCCCATAAATACTTCAGCAGGTGGTGAATTAAACCAAAGATACCCAATACAAGCCCCAGCCATTGCTGCAGAAAAAATGGTCAATTCTCCGGCGCCAGGCAAATAAATTATATTCAGATAATCTGAAAAATCTACTCGACCAGAAATATATGCAATTGCTGCAAAAACTGTAAAACTGATTGCTAATAACCCTGCTGCTAACCCATCTAAACCATCAGTCAGATTAACTGCATTGGATGTCCCTGTAATAACGAGGATCACCATTAATGGATAAAGCATACCTAAATCAATTTCAACATTTTTCAAAAATGGAACGGTTGTTTTTGTACTGAATTCAGCAAATTCGGGTGTCTGGAAAATCCAAAGACTTACAAGGGTACCTAAAGCAATTTGGCCGGCCATTTTATAACGAGCAATAAGACCCTTTTCCATTTTCTTGATTACTTTTAAATAATCATCGATAAATCCAAAAATCCCCATCCAAATAGTAGCGACAATAATGATTTGGATTAATGGACTAGTCAAATCTGCAAAGAGGAGGGTTGGGAGCAATACAGCTATTAAAATGATAACGCCTCCCATAGTAGGCGTGCCTCTTTTCTTCATATGAGATTCAGGTCCTGCTGGGCGAATTTCTTCACCTATCTGGTTTTTATGTAGTATGCGGATAAACCAGGGTCCGATTATGAAGCTTATAATCAATGCCATGATTGCAGCCGATGCAGCTCTAAATGTGATATATTCAAATAAATTGAATGCTGAAAAAGAATTTTTTAAAGGTGTGAGGAAATAATAAAACATCAGATTTTAAAAACCCCGTGTATTACCTTTTCCATTGTCATACCTCGAGAACCTTTAAATAAAATTTTATCACCTGGATGAATAATATTCTTAAGAGAATCTATTATAGCATGATGCGTTTCAAAATGCTGATGAGTAATTCCACTATTAATTACAGAATCTGTATGAAGTGTGTTATCACCTAATGTGAAGACAATATCTAATCCTAACTCAGTACATTTATTCCCAACTTTTCTATGCTGTTCATGGGATGTTGCTCCAAGCTCAAACATATCTCCAAATACAAAAATTCGTCTTCCATTTCCTGCAAATGCTTTTAAATAATCTAAAGCTGCGAGAGACGAGATTAAGTTCGCATTATAGGTATCATCAATTACTGTGATATCATCAAATTGTTTTACTTGACACCTTCCTGGTGGGGGGGAGAAGGATTGAATTCGCTCAATAACCTTTTCCCATTCCACACCTAAAGTAACTGCCATTGCTGTTACAGCAATACTATTCTTAATAAAGGAAAGATTTTGGCTTCCAGTCGGAATTTCATGAGAATCTAAAGTGAGAGTAAGTGACCCATCATCTTCTTGGTGTATATCAGCAGGGAAATCACAATCTGGCGTAAGCCCAAAAGTTACTTTTTCACCTAAAACATCAATTCCGACAACGCGTTCATCAGCTTGATTTACAAATGATATTCCATTTTCAAGTGCCCGGAATAAAGAACCCTTTTCATGGGCAATAGTATCTATAGATCCAAAACCCTCAAGATGAGCGGGGGCAATGTTCGTTATTAATCCGTGAGTTGGTTCACTGATTTTACAAAGGTCTCCAATTTCACCTGGTGAACTGGCACCCATTTCTATGATGGAAATTGTATGCTCATCATCCAATCGTAATAAAGTAAGGGGTAACCCAATGGTGGTATTGAAATTCCCCTGCGTTGCGTGCACACTGTAACTGCTTTCCAATACATGTACGAGTAAATCTTTTGTGGATGTTTTTCCATTGGATCCGGTAACTCCAATCACAGGTATATCAAATTGCTTCCGCCATGCATTTGCAATCTTTCCAATTGTTTCCTGAGGATTCTGAACCGCCACTTGCTGAAGATCTAATTGATGATTTACATCTGAAACCAATGCACAAGATGCATTCGATTCTTCAACAGAATCTAAAAATTTATGGCCATCAACTCGTTCACCTACCAAGGCGATATAGAGGTCACCATTCTGTACTTCCCGGCTATCTGTTGAAATACCCAAAACTGGATGATGCAATTTTTGGCCTGTAACTTTTTCAAAGACCATCATGAATCCTTCTGGATTTTTTAGGGCTATTCTCATTGATAGTCCCGAATGATTTCTAAGTCAGAATAGAATTCTCTTTTACCGAGAATATCCTGATAATCTTCACGCCCCTTCCCCAAAACAAGAACGATATCATTCTTTTTTGCTCGACTTAAAGCTTCTTTTAATCCATCGCCACGATCAGAATAAACTGTGAAATCTTGTTTTGAAAATCCCGTAATTATTTCTTCAGAAATTAGATCAGGGTTTTCCGTTCGAGGATTATCCGGCGTAATAAAGCAGTGCGTAGAATATAATTCAGCCATTTGTGCCATTGTTGGACGTTTTGTAGAATCTCTATCTCCACCTGCCCCAAAGACAACGTAAATATTTGAAGTTTCGTCTATTAATTCTTTTAAGGTACCGAGTACCTTATCATAGGCATCAGGGGTATGTGCATAATCGATGATGGCAGTTCCACCGGAAGATAATTCAAATGATTCCATTCGCCCTGTAACTGATGAACAGTTCAATATTCCTTGCTCTATATATTTTTTATCAATTCCAAGAGCGTGGGCACAAGACACTGCAGCTAAAATATTCTCGCTATTGAATTCCCCAATTAGTTTTGATTTAATTTCATAATTAAAATGCCCTGCAGAAATTGTTCCTATAATTCCTGTTATGGATAATTTTAAATTTGAAAAGTGAATGGAAGATTCAATATCATGTGAAAAAACTAAAGAAGGCGCATTTGTTTCCAGAGCCATCCTTTTACCATTAGGATCAGACCCATTTACGATTGCGGTAGACTCTAAGGGAAGCATCCTAAAAAGTTTAGCTTTAGCTTGATAGTAGGATTCGAGCGTAACATGATAATCCAAATGTTCAGGCGTTAAATTTGTAAACAGGGCTACATTAAATTCAATATCTGCAACCCTGTATTGATCTAAAGCATGGGAAGAAACTTCCATGACTACATGTGAGAACTCCGCATCCCTCAAGTTTGAAAAAGTTTTTTGTAATGAAATTGCATCGGGTGTTGTGAGTGATGATTTTTGCGGAAATCCTTCTGCGATTAATCCCAATGTTCCTAATTGTGCACTTTTTTCACCTGCTTCATTTAAAATGGATTGAATAAGGGCAGAAGTAGTTGTTTTTCCGTTTGTCCCTGTAATACCAATGACGGTCAAGTCATGAGAAGGGTGACCATAGAATTCTGCAGCAATAATGGATGCAGCCCGTCTCGGATTTACAACTTTAATTTGCGGAACAGATAATTTACCAACATCTCTTCCATTTGAAATAATAGCAGCCGCTCCAGCATCAATTGCATCTTGGATAAAATCGTGGCCATCTACAATTGACCCGGACATAGCAATAAATAAATCACCTTTAATAACTTGCGAAGAATTCAATTTGATTCCTGATACAGAAACATCAGGAATAGCTTGAGTTGGTGGTACGAGAGATTTAGCGATAGACTGTAGAGATTTCGTCATTTTAGTCCAACGATACATGTGCTACCTTTGTTCAAAATTGATCCCGGTTTTGGACTCTGCCAAATAACTTTACCGCTCCCTTGAATCTGAATTTTTAGTCCAGCTTGACGTAGGACTGTCATGGCTTTTCTCATGCTAAATCCTCGTACTTCGGGCATAGGTACTTTGTTTGAAAAATTCGCCACGGTTGATAATGCAATTGGAAGCGTTGATACTTGAGCTGCAACAGGTCCATTCCGGTGGATGATAATATCATCTTTTATTAAACTATTAACATATTCAACACTTTTTTGTTCTCGTACTGGAGGAATGATTTCATCATCCATATTAATAATTCGTTTGATGATTCGCCTAAAAGCAACAGCAGCACCTTCAGATCCCCAGTGATTGGGTTTTCGGGGTTCATCTAGCATAATGAATGCCAAAAGTTGTGGATTTTCATAAGGGAAAAAGCCTACAAAATTGGAAATAAATTTATCGTTTGAATATTTTCCATTTTTCCATTTTTGTGCAGTCCCCGTTTTGCCTGCCACATCCCATCCGGCAATTTCTGCCTTATGTCCAGTGCCATTTACAACCACACCTCTTAAAATTTCACGCATATTTTTCATGGCATTTTCGTCCGAAATCTTCCGGATAATTGCGGGTTCTTCAGCATAAACAACATCTTGGTTATGATCGATAATTTGTCGAACGATTCGCGGAGTTACAAGGTATCCGCCATTGGCGATGGCGCAATATGCCGTGGCCAATTGAATTGCCGTTACGCCCACTTCGTGACCCATAGATATTTGGCCCAAAGAAACCGCACTCCAATTTTTAACAGGATTTAATTTTCCAACAGCTTCACCAGCGATACTAATTCCCGTTGCTGACCCAAATCCAAATGCACGACTTTGGTTGTATAACCCTTTCGCTCCAACTTGCTTCATAAATTTTACCACACCAATATTGCTTGAAAAGTGCATAATTTGGGGGAGAGTAAGCATACCACGTTTCTCATGATCTCTAATCATAATATTAAAATATTTATATTCTCCATTTTCACAATTAAACTCTTCTGTGAGCCCAATTTTATTATTAGAAATAGCTGCAAGAGCAGGCACAATTTTATAAGTTGAACCGGGTTCAAATTGATCGGTAATAGATCGAATTCGATGTTGCTCTGGAGATGAATTGGAAAATTTATTGTTATCAAATCCTGGTGTTGAAGCCATTGCCAGAATTTCGCCCGTTTGCGGATTCATTATTATCCCCGTGGCAGAGACAGCTTTTGTTTCTGTTTGTCGACGTAATAATTCTTCTTCCAAAATAGATTGGTACTCGAGATCCAGTGTTAATTGAACATTGTACCCATTAATTGGCGCCTGGAAAGGCATTCCGCTTTTATATTGTATTTTTCCCTTCCAGCCTTTGGTTTTGTAAACCCAGCCCGCTTCACCTGTTAAATATGTATTAAAATCTTTTTCTATGCCAGAAATGCCTTCATCATCCACATTGGTAAACCCAAGTATTTGTGCTGCAATTTGATTGTGGGGATAATATCTTCGATATTTCCGCTCAATATTTAATCCTTCAAAAACAGTGGTCTCCAGAGATCCTAACGTTTCCCGTTGAAGGTTTCTTTCCAAGTATTCAAACCTTGCTTTGGAATTTAGTTTTTTTAAATAATATTCTTCGGACTGTCCTGTTCTTTCACTGATGACTTTGGCAAGACCGTCTTTATCCGTTACTTTTGATGGGTTTACCGAAAGTGTGTAATGGATAATATTTCGAGTAAGAGGACGATTATCTCGATCATAAATATTCCCCCGTGTCGCGGGTAAATTTTGTTTTTTCTGTGATTGTTTTAATACGACTGCCTCATACTTATCACTATTTAAAACCTGTATTTGAAATAGACGAATACATAGACCAGACCATGCTAGAATTGTTATCCCGGCAAGAACTGTAATGCGTGTTCTATATTTCAAATATGATTTGGTCATAGGGTGCCAGCTAAATCATAATTAATTGTTATCTGAAGTGTTTCAGGTTGAGTAAATACCATATTCAATTCTTCACGTGCCTTTTTGGCAATCACATCTGGACGGCTTAATGATTCTATTTTACTTTGGAGTTCATTATTCTCATTTTGTAACTCACTTGCAGTAGATTTTTGAATTTCAATTGCCAAAATTGTTTCATCAATTTCAGTATACACCCATAAGTAAATAATGAGACAAGATATAACCCCAATCGTAGAAATGAAAAAAACAAAACTCTGAATTATATCTCGGGTTCGTTTAGACATTCTTTTTCTTGCCATTATGCAATCCTTTCTGCTGTTCGGAGTTTTGCACTCCTTGAACGACGGTTAAGTGACATTTCTTCTTCGGTGGCAATCAATGGTTTTTTTGTCAAAATTGATAAAGAACCAGCCTTCGCCAACCTTTTAAAATTATGTTTTACAATTCTATCCTCAAGAGAGTGAAAACTGATAATGCTAATTCGTCCTCCAATGGATAATCTTTCTACGAATGAAGATAGGAGACTCTCCAATTTGTCTAATTCACCATTAACTTTGATTCTAATTGCTTGAAAAACTCGGGCTAAGGATCTGTCTCGATGGTTTGGTGGAGTACTTCTTCGAATAGCTTCAATCAAATCAAATACAGATTTAAGTGGACGCATTTTTTCAATTGACCTTGCAATTCTTCTTGAACGCCTTTCTTCTCCGTATTGGTAAATAATATCAGCTAATTCCATTACAGGAAGATGATTTATGATATCAGATGCTTTTTGATCTTGGGAAGAATCAAATCGCATATCCAAATCTGAATCCACAGTATAAGAGAATCCTCTTTCAGCAGAATCCAATTGAAGAGAAGAAAGCCCAAGGTCTAAAAGAATACCATTCACAGTTTCAATCCCCAAGCCATCAAGGATGGTATTAATGTTATGGTAGGAGTCGTGGAAAAGAGAGATAGGGGTAGGAAAATTAGAGAGACGTTTTTCACATTCGTTAAGTGCCTCTGCATCCCGGTCAATTCCGATCAAATGTCCTTTGGGTGACAATTGTTTTAGGATAAGCGTGGCGTGCCCTCCCATTCCAACGGTTCCGTCTAGATAAATTCCGCCGGTAGAAATGGCTAGGGAGGATAATACCTCCTTCGGCATAACCGGAACGTGAATTTTCGTCCCCGTGTGCCGTCTCTCTGTCATTAGAGAATAATTTGTTTAGCCAATTCATCATAAGCTGCTGGATCAATTTCCATATTTTGTTGGTCCGTTTCTGCTAAAGTAGCCGGATCCCAAATTTCAATTTTATTAACCATCCCAACGATTAATACTTCTTTATCCAATCCCGCATAATCAATCAGGGACGGAGTCAATATGATCCGTCCCTGTTTATCGTATGTGGAAGGGGAAGCATATCGCGCAGTATTTCGCACGAATGTCCTATTAATTTTAGAGAGTGAAGAAAGATTACGGAGATTGCTCTCGATCTCTTTCCATTGAATAAGTGGATAAACCCAAATACAAGAATCCATGCCTCGGGCAATAACGAATGTTCCTTCATTATCGTCGGACAGGGATTGCCGAAATTTGGCAGGAATATTGATACGTCCCTTAGAATCTAAGGAATATGCATATTCGCCAGTGAATGTATTGTTTGTCAAGGTCATGATTTAAAAGGGAATATTACCCACCACTACCCACAATTTTACCTAATCGTGGGAAAAATGTCAATAATTAATCAGATTATTTTTATAAAAGATAAAGATATCCCGACGAGGGTATCCTAAGTGGAGAAAAGTGGGTTATTTATATGTAAACTTACTGTAGCGGTTTATACCGCTGGACTACAAGGGACGGAGGGTTCGGTTTAATGGTAAGTTGGATTGGGTAATTATAATTTGTTATACCCTGGATTTCAGTCCCATTAATAAAAATAGTCAGGCCATTTGTAGAAGAAAACAGAAGTTTTGATGGATCAACAAATGCCCCAAGGTCATATTCATAATTAGCCTGGAGAACTTTGTTTTCAGGAATTGATGTTTCATTTGTGAATGAAAATGCAGTTTGATCTCTAGTAATCAGTTTTACAAAATAAGGAGGGGTAACTGATAAAAGTTCTTCACTCGATTGCAATTCAATATAATTTTTAATCAAATCTGATTCTGATAAAGGTGAAACGCGTTGCTGTATTACCGGACCTGTGCCTGTAACCATAGCTGCACTTTCTTCATCAAAGATCTTTCGAAAAATTAGAATGGCAAAAATAAAGACAATGAGAAGAACGCCACCTTTAATAAGGTCCTGACGTAGCTTTTGATTTGATTCAGAAAATACTCCCTTATCCAGTCCAGAATTTGGAGAATCATCTGATGGCTCATCTTTAGAAATTTGATTCGTCTGGATTTTAACTCTGGTTGTGCCCAAGAATGAATCCATTTGCTCCAATGCACGCTTAGAATCTCCGCCAATTTCTTCAGCATATGCTCGAAGAAAAAGCCTTAGGTAAGGAACAGGTAATATTTTGAAATCACCCTGCTCAATCGCTTCTAAATATTTGAAGTTTATTTTAGTTCTGTCTTGGATCTCTTCCAGAGAGATTTCCTGAGATTCCCGCAATTCCTTTAATTCTTTATAAAATTGTGCCATAAGTCCTTTGTGTCTTCCGTGATATTACAGATATGGTTTTGTGCATAAAAAGGTTAATCATCCAAAGAAGGAGGTTTCCTTAAGGTCTTTTTTTCACTTTTTTTTCTTTTAAAGGATAACCGTTTTGCAATGGCACTTTTTTTGGGAGTTGTTTTCACTCGGTATTTTGGACGTACAGAAGATAATTTAAACAATTGAACCAAGCGCTTTAAACTTTCATCCTTATTCCGAGCTTGTGACCTGTTAGTTTGAGACTTTATCGTGATGATATTTTCTTTAGAATATTTAGATCCAGCATTTTTTCTTAATTGATTCAGAAACCATTCCGGATAATATTGAGTATTTACATAATATTGTAAAACAATTGCAGTAGACACTTTGTTAACATGTTGACCACCTGGGCCTGATGAACGTATGGCTTTAAACGATATTTTCGACTCATCAATTGCAATTGTATCCGTAATGTTAATCATGAAATTTGGACAAGGGGAGCTATCAATTTTAAACGAGTATAAAAGGAGGATAATGGTAGGCCCATCACATTATAATAACACCCATTTATACGATGAATATAAACAGAAAAACCATCTTGTATTCCATAACTACCTGCTTTATCTAATGGATTATAAGTCTTAATATAATTATTGATATCAATATCACTTAAAGCAATAAATGAAACAAATGTTCGTTCATTAAATGTTATATCGATATTGTGATCTAGGCTGAAAAAAGACACACCAGTAATCACCTCATGGGTATGCCCCGATAAAGATTGAAGCATAGAAAAACTATCCTTTTTATCTTTGGGTTTTCCAAGAATTTTACCATCAAATACTACAACGGTATCTGCGCCAACTATTAAGGAATCGGGATGATCCGATGCTACTGTTTTAGCTTTCTCTCTAGCCCAATGTTCGGTGAAAGCCTCTGGGGGAAGATCAATTGAAAAATCTTCATCAACATTACTGGGAATAATAGAAAAATCAAGACCGATTTGTTTAAGTAATTGTTTACGCCGAGGTGATCCGGATGCTAGAATAAATGATGGAATAGTCATAAATGTCGTCTATCTATATTTTGCACATCGACCAATATAGGTTTGGGATGATTGCTCTCCAACTGCCTTAATACGATACAAATAAACTCCATTGGCTATTTGGCTTCCATAAGCATCTACGCCATCCCAATCAATGGTATGATATCCTGGATCTAATTCACTTTTCTCGAAAGATCGAATCCTTTTTCCTCCCAAAGTAAAAACATCCAATTGAACATCTGCATTATTGGTGACTTCAAAAGCAAATTGAGTTGAAAGTGAGAACGGATTTGGAAAATTATAAGCGTTGTGGATTTTTAATTTTGAATCTGCTGTTCTTGATAAATGAATTTGTTTTTCCGAAGGATTATTGGCATTATCCCAAGCCTTAACCAGAATATTAATCTCACCACCATTGGAAGTTTGAATTTCAATTTTACCCGTTTGAATACTATTGGGATCATAATAAAAATCATCTGTGATGGTTTTATCCACATCCGAATCTAAATCAGTTAATAATATTTCGTGCCCAGTCTCATTTGTTAAATTGATTCCCAAGGGATCAGATATCCGAATCAAGAGATTTTCAGTTTCGTTATAATGGTCACCTGTTTCAAGAATCCGGCCAGACTTTGTTTCAAAGGTAATGTGTGGGCCAAATGAGTCTGTTGTGCCCTGACCGCCAATTAATTGAATATTATCCAATACGCCAATTGCTTCATCAATTTCTCCGTGGACATACACCATCAAACGAGCTGGATCATTAGAATATGAAATATCCTGTGGAATTCGTATATCACCAGAAAATTCATGACCATCAAATGTGAATTGACCCCGAAAAAGTGTTGCACCGGGAAGCGTATATGATAATGAATATGTATCCGAATAAATTTGATACTCACGGGTTACATTTCGTTGAGCATCCATGAGTGTTATATATCCCGTCCCATCTTCTGAAAATGTTGATTGAGTTCCGGTGAAATTTGCTATACCCAGTGTTTCTAATGTGTCTGGGTTTATATCCGAAATTGTTGCAGAATGTTTAGGCATGGGAAGTTTCATTGCAGGATCACCAAATAAATGGAAATATTGACCCTCAGATGAACCATCTTTTATGGATTGAAGAATCACACCAATAGGTAAGTCACTTGCATGGCCATCTTCGAATAAAGCTTCGAAAATCTCTCTCGTATATCTTTCATTTCCAGAAATTGTAATTTTTCGGGTTGTGGAAATAATCATAGATGCAGCATTCATAGGGTCACGAATTAATTCCTCTGAAAAGGATTCTGATAATGGATCGTCGAAATGACCAAATGAACAAGTTCCCACAATCCATAACGGCATACGATATCCAGTATTGATTTGATTAATATCACCCCGATCTAAATAAAGTAGTTTTTCTTGGGCCAGAGAATAAGATGACCCATGCCCGATGTAAGAAAAAATTGCAGTCCCCTTATTTAAATTATCAAATACGGCTTGAGTTGCATCCGGCTTTAACACGCCGTATTTAGATGCATCACTGACTTCAGGGTATTCCAACATATATATTTTATCAACCATGAAGGAAGCAGGAACAAGTGCAGCTAGCGTTTCGGAATTCCGGGTATGAGATTTCCCTGTTTCAATGGATCCACTCTCTGGTTCCGGCCGAGCACCATCATCTGCAACCAAAGTGACGCGTTGTCTCCAGGGTCCAAATTCTGGATTTGACTCCAATCCAATAACCTTTTCTACAAAATCTGTAACTTCATTTTCATTCCGAGCAGGGAATCTTCCCAAAGCAATTTCAGGTATATTTCCCGATAATGTGGCAAACCAATCATCTGTGGCGTAGGTTCGACTTCCCTGAACTTGGATTGTGGGTACAACAATAGATGAATTCCCTGTAATATTTCTGTAATCATAACCTCCATCTCCTAGCAATAATAAAATTGTAGGTTGAGGTGATTCCCATTTTTCTTGAGTCCATTGAATAAAACTTCGAATAGCCATTGGATCTTTATTACCTGCTGAAAATTCAGTATAAATCGTTTCTAGTGCTGCGTAAATAGATGGCGCCCTTAATTCAATTAAATCTGCGGACTCATCCCGAAATTGTTCTGGGCCTACAATAATGTAGTTAGATTGAATTCCTGTTTGCCGAATTGAATTGAATTCTTGATTCTCTATTAAAGTAAGATCAGAAACAGAACTCAAATCGTCTGCATCAAATAAAATGAATCTGGAAAGTGTATTGGCTGGGACTGAAACATCCATTGTCCCAGTGGTTGAGATGGCAATTTGGGTTGGATTAGAAATGTCAGATATATCCCAAACCATTTCATGGGTAGATTGAGTCCCGGAAATAAAGAATCGAATATCCTGATTAGAAATGGGAGATGTGAATTCATATGAATCAGAAAATTGAAGAATCCCACCATAATGTAGCTCAAAATAATCCAAATACGGTGAGGAGTTTCCGTCAGTTGATGTGTTCCGGATAAAAAATGTATTTGACCCATCATTTAAAGTCAAACTTGGCGATTCATCATGAAGGGTCCGTGAACCAGACCCCGACCAATTCAAGGTATTCCCAATTTGATCGCCGGAAGTACTATTATGAAAAAGAGAAATAATATGGCGTGCCGGTTCAGAATCAGATAAGGAATAACCTAAAAGACGGGTTGTAATAGTGGCTTCAACACCCGGTTTAGGATTTGATAAATTGGTGAGAATCGTTTGTGACCCTCCAGCCAAGATTGGGCTACCAACCCATTGAGTTCCAGATGCTTCTAGATTGATGAGGTCAGATTCAAAACGATAGGATAATATCCCATAATCCAAGGTGATGGAAATGGAGGAAGGGGGTTCGCTTAGTTCAATCCGATTTCCTCGCTCGGAAGTATTGTTAGGAATGAGAAGCCAACAGGAATTTGAAATAAAATATACATTCTGGTGCCAATCGATTTCAGAACCTGATATATTAAATCCTGATGGACCTCTACCATAAAAAATAATTTTATCATCTGGATCAAATGACCCATCTTCCTCACCTTCAACTTTAATACTGATTTCCACAAGATTTTCTGGAATGTCCTGGTTTGTAAATTGGGTTCGGGATCGACCATATTCCTCACTCATAAATAAAGAATATGATCGAGGGTCGGTTGAAGATAAATTTGGATAAATGGCAGATAAATCTTCAAAATTAATAGACGTCATTCCATCTTCATTTAGAAAAAATTGAATCCATTTTCCTTCAGGAAACGATTCAGTTTTTCTTGCTTGCCTCCTTTCTTTTATGATCCACTTTTTAGCAGAATCCCAATTAACAACTCTTCTTTTTAAGAAAATAGATTCTACATGAGTTGGATCTCTAAATGAAGACATCCTTTCAGAAAACTGAAATGTTGCGATAATGGTTTTAAAATATTCTGATTCATTTGCAAGAGGAGAAATACGAATTGACCCCGTATGGAGATTTTGCAAGGTTTGTTGATTAATCCATTCAAAATCAGGTTCAATGGATTGCTTGGATTGAAAAGGGAGGGTGGATTTATTTAAAAATTGGATCGATGTAACTGGAATTTCGGATGACGGTAGGCCAATTAAAAGTGATGTTGGAAATACGTCCGCTTCCACTTCTGCATGGATTGTGATTTTAATTACAAATTCTCTGGCCGTTTCTTTTAGGATTTCCTTTACAACGGATCCTTGTAAAAAGCTAAACATTGTAAGAAGAACGGTGGTGCGAAAAATCATGGGCGGAAAATTACAGATTAAGGTTATTAACTGCATTGGAAAGTATGGGGTATCTCAAGTAAATTCAAATCTTGATTTATAACGGAAATAACCATTTTTGTTCCTTAAAACCTAAATCTCTTAAATGGAGAAAATTCATTCATGTTTGACTTGAATATGATAAAGGGTGTTTACGCCCGGATGGCAAAGAGAATTGATGCTGCAAGAATTGTATTGAAACGACCCTTAACCCTGTCGGAGAAAATATTATATTCTCATCTATTTGATGCTATCCCAAACGAACCATTTTCCCGGGGAGAATCCTATGTGGATTTCTCACCGGATAGAGTAGCCATGCAAGATGCGACTGCCCAAATGGCATTGCTCCAATTTATGATGGCAGGAAAAGATAAAGTTGCAGTCCCATCGACTGTCCATTGTGATCATTTGATACAAGCAAAAGAAAGTGCTAGAATTGATCTGGCCCAAGCAAAGGATACAAATGGAGAAGTGTATGATTTTTTGGAATCTGTATCTAATAAATATGGTCTTGATTTTTGGAAACCGGGTGCAGGAATTATCCACCAAGTTGTCTTAGAAAATTATGCATTTCCCGGTGGAATGATGATTGGAACTGACAGTCACACTGTGAATGCTGGTGGATTGGGAATGGTTGCTATCGGTGTAGGAGGTGCTGATGCAGTTGATGTGATGGCCGGTATGCCATGGGAGCTCAAATTTCCAAAATTAATCGGTGTAAAGCTTACCGGTGAATTGAATGGGTGGGTATCCGCCAAAGATGTGATTCTTAAAGTCGCTGGAATTTTAACGGTGAAGGGTGGAACAGACGCAATTGTAGAATATATTGGACCTGGAGCAGATAAATTATCATGCACTGGGAAAGGAACTATTTGTAACATGGGTGCAGAAATTGGGGCCACCACTTCCTTATTCGGATACGATAATAATATGGGGAAATATCTCCGTGCAACGGGTCGAGAAGATGTCGTAGATCTTGCTGATAGTGTTAAAGATTATTTAAGACCTGACCCTGAAGTCATTGAAGATCCAGAACGCTATTATGATCAAGTGATTGAAATTAACCTTTCAACATTGGAACCTTATTTAAATGGCCCATTTACACCGGATAGAGCAACGCCTGTATCAAAAATGGCTGATGAAGCTGCAGCGAATGATTGGCCAATCAATATTGAAGTTGGTTTAATTGGTTCCTGTACAAATTCTTCTTATGAAGATATTTCACGAGCTGCATCCATTGCAAAACAAGCTGTGGATAAAGGATTAAAAACCAAGGCAAAATTTACCATTACACCTGGATCTGAGTTGGTTCGTTATACGATTGAACGAGATGGTTTTATAGATATTTTTGAACAATTGGGTGCAGACGTATTTGCCAATGCGTGTGGACCTTGTATTGGACAATGGGCACGGGCGGGTGCAGACAAAGAAGAAAAGAATACAATCGTTCATTCTTTTAATAGAAACTTTGCAAAAAGAGCAGACGGGAATCCGAATACACATGCATTTGTTGCATCACCGGAATTGGTTACAGCTCTTGCAATTTCAGGTGATTTAACCTTTAATCCTTTGAAAGATACTTTAATGACTGAAAATGGTGAAACCGTTCGTTTAGATCCTCCAACAGGAATTGATCTTCCCAGTAAAGGGTTTGAAGTGGAAGATCTTGGCTACCAAGCTCCAGTTGAAGATGGCTCATCGATTGATGTTGTGATTAATCCCGATTCTCAACGGCTAGAAGTATTAACACCCTTCTCACCTTGGGATGAACAAAATATTACCGAGATGAAACTCCTGATAAAAGCCCAAGGTAAATGTACGACGGATCATATTTCAATGGCCGGCCCGTGGTTAAAATTCCGTGGACATTTGGACAATATTTCAGAAAATATGCTCACGGGTGCTGTTAATATTTTTAATGGGAAAACCAATTCAGTCAAAAATCAATTGACAGGTGAATATGGTTCGGTACCTACAACTCAACGGGAGTATAAGTCTAATGGAATTCCCACTATTGTCATCGGCGATGAAAACTATGGCGAAGGATCATCTCGAGAACATGCCGCCATGGAACCCCGTCATTTAGGTGTGCGGGTGGTATTGGTTCGATCTTTTGCACGTATCCATGAAACCAACCTGAAAAAGCAGGGAATGCTCGCTTTAACCTTCGCAGATAAAAATGATTACGAAAATATTCAAGAAAATGATACATTCGACTTTACAAATCTGGATCATTTTTCACCCGGTCAACTTTTAAAATTAAAGATTACGCATGAGGATGGTACTGTTGATGAAATTTCCTGTAACCATTCCTATAATAATTCTCAAATCGAGTGGTTTAAAGCAGGGTCTGCTCTAAACCTAATTCGATCTCAATACTCCTAATTAAATTATAATAAATCCTATGAAGATCCTTGTTTCTGATCCAATCACAGATACCGGTTTAGCTCTCTTAAAAGATGCAGGTTTGGAGGTGGTTTATTTACCGAACTCTACCCCGGAAGAAAAACAGGAAGCAGCGAAAGATATCCACGGATGGATAATTCGAAGTGGTACAAAAATTTCAGCTGAAATGATAGCAACATCTACTCAATTACAAGTCATAGGTCGGGCAGGTGTTGGTGTAGATAATATTGACTTCCCAGCAGCGACTCGAAAAGGAGTTGTAATAATGAATACGCCGGATGTGAATACAATTTCTGCCGCTGAACATACAATTGCATTAATGTTGACCCTTTCAAGGAATATCCATCGGGGACACAGCAGTTTGGAAAAAGGTGAATGGAATCGTAATGAACTTGTGGGAACCGAACTTCGAAATAAAACTCTGGGTATAGTGGGGTTAGGCAAAATTGGTAGAGAGGTCATGGATCGATGCAAAGCATTTGGTATGAGTCTGATCGGATATGATCCTTTCGTAAATCAGGATATGTTTAATAAAGATGAAATAGTGATTGTTGATCTGGACACCTTGACCCAATCAGCAGATTATATTACGCTTCATGTCCCATTGAATGATAAAACGAGAGATTTATTCAATTATAATCGTCTTTGTTCAATGAAACCAACTTCCCGAATTATTAATGTTGCCCGGGGTGGGATTATTAATGAAGAAGATTTAGCAAAAGCAGTAAAAGATGGCAACATTGCAGGAGCTGCGATTGATGTGTTCACTTCCGAACCCATCGATGGGACGCACCCGTTAGTTGGGATTCAAAATATTGTTTTATCTCCACATTTGGGTGCTTCCACTAAAGAAGCTAAGGAGGGGGTTAGCCGAGCAGTTTGTGAACAAGTTCGAGATTATTTATTGACTGGAAAAATGAATAATGCATTGAATATGCCCATTTCAAATATGGCGAAACTTAAGGAAATTCAACCCTTTCTCGAGTTAGCAGATCTTTTGGGGAATCTTCAGTCGCAAATGGCCACGGGACCCATCAACCATGTTTCCATTGAATGTCATGGAACCATTGATGAAACAAAACCCGTTGCCCTAGCATGCTTAAAAGGGTTATTGCAAACACGTGTCCCGGAACGAATTAACTATATAAATGCAGAGACGATTGCCAAAGAATTAGGAGTAATTGTAGATGTTCATCACTCTTCCGCAGAATCAAGTTATGTGAATTTGATTTCTACGAAGGTTTCCATTGATGGAACTGTCCACCAAATTGATGGAAGTGTATTTGATGATGCTCATCCTCGATTGGTGAATATCCTAGGCCGGGAAATGGAAGTAACCCCAATCGGAACAATGTTATTGGTTGAAAACAAGGATGTACCAGGTGTTATTGGGAATGTTGGAACCTTGTTGGGGAATTTAAATATCAATATTGCTGCTTATTTACTCAATCGATCCGGCGAAAATGGTAATGCATTTGCAGTGATTCGTGTGGATAACCCGTTATCCGATCAGGACCTTCAACAGTTATCTGGAATTGAAGAAATTCAATCTGTTAAACAGATTCGAGTAAATGAACTAATCTAATAGACCTGATAGATAATTTTGTAAATTCCGCGTCTAAAAAAATACATCAAATTCAATTTTTAGGATAAAAAATGTCAAAACTTTGGGACGACCTTAAAGAAAATATGAAAGAGTGGAGTAGCTCTGCTGTTGAAAAAGCCGAAGAAATGAGCCGAAAAGCCATGGCCAAGACAGAAGAAATGACTCGGATTTCAAAAATAAAATTTGAAATACATCAACTCCAAAGAAGTATGGGTTTTAAATATCAAGAATTAGGTCGATTGGCCTATACTCACACAAAAGAAGACCATATGGCTACTTTCTCAGGCAATACAGATTTTTTTGAAATAGTAAATCGTGTGGACGAAATCAATTCTGAAATAGATCAAAAACAAAATGAGATTGAAAAAATTAAGCAAGAGTATGGGATTGAAGACCATGAAATCGTGGACGCAGAAACATCCAATACAATGGAAAATAACCAATCGGGAGAAGAAGACACCGATCCTTTGGAATCAGATGATAATAACCAGAAAAACGTATCAGAATAAATCAGTTTTAAATGACACTTAATCATCGTAAAATATTTAAATCCTTCGGGCTATAATCTCTTATGAAACACCCGTTTTCAAAGAAAAACTATATTATTCAAAGAGAAACTGAAACCAGTGTTCGGCAGTGGCATTTTAGTCGAATGCAGGCAATTTCTCTCATGAGCGTCACAACTGTTGTTCTTGGCGCATTTCTGTTTTTAAGTGCTGATTTCCTTAGCAAATACCTCTATGAAAAAAGATTGGACGAATTCAAATCTAACTATAAAAATGTCACATCAAATCTGGACATCCTTAAAGAGCGATTAAGCCAAATTGATGCTCAAATGGAAAAGATAGAGGAAAAAGATAAAGCTGTTCGGACCTATGCTGGCATGCCAGAAATTGACAAAGATATTCGAAAGTTGGGTATCGGGGGTCGATCTCTAGAATCAGAAATTTTTAACGATAATCTTGCACCCGCAGTCAATCGTGAGTTGTCTGTTTTGGAGATGGATGTGGAAAGATTATCTCGAGAAGTGAATTTTGAATTATCCAGTTATGCATCAATTTATGATAAGGTGCGTGACGATATTCAACGGATAACACATATTCCATCAATCCGTCCCGTAAATGGTGGATACATGAATTCCAGTTTTGGGTATCGAAATGATCCCATTGATGGCGTGAGACGGTTTCATCAGGGACAAGATATTACTGTTTCAACCGGAGCGCCCATATATGCCCCTGCAGATGGAAAGGTAAAGCGTGCCTATTACGTGGGTGGTTTTGGGAACCATATCAAGCTAGATCATGGGTTTGGTTATACCACTATTTTAGCACATATGTCGAAACTTTACGTAAAGTATGGCCAAAAAGTGAATCGAGGAGATATAATCGGCCTATCCGGAAATACGGGTAGATCTACAGCACCCCATCTTCATTATGAAATTCACTATTATGGCACACCACAAAATCCGCTGGATTATTTTTTTACCAGCGCTTCAAAATAAATTCCCGCTTCCCCTTTTATGAATAAGACGTATTTCATAGAGACTTACGGTTGCCAAATGAATGTTGCCGATTCTGAATTGGTTGAATCACTTTTACAAAAAGAAGGGTATACCAAGGCATCCCAACTTGATAAGGCAGATGCCATTTTTGTAAATACGTGTGCCATTCGAGAACATGCTGAAGAAAAAGTTCATTCTCAATTAGGTCGATACGACCTGATCAAAAAAGAAAAACCGGAAACTATCATCGGTGTTTTAGGATGTATGGCCCAAAGTTTAAAGCATGACCTCCTGGAAAATCGCCCTTTTGTTGATATCATTCTTGGACCAGATTCTTATCGCAGACTTCCTGAATTACTTCGTAGAAAAACAGAAGATTCGAATAGTCTTGTTGATACAACTCTTTCTCGATTTGAAGTGTATGATGATCTTTTCCCGAGCCGAAATGAAGGTGTGAATGCTTGGATTTCTATCATGCGCGGTTGTGATAAGTTTTGCACATTTTGTATTGTCCCATTCACCCGAGGAAGAGAACGAAGCAGATCGGTAGATAGCATAATTGCTGAAGCGACCCAAGCCGTTCAGGATGGTTTCTCTGAAATAACGCTTTTGGGGCAGAATGTTAATTCATATTCCCATGATCAAATGGATTTCCATCACCTGCTCGATGACGTGGCTCAAGTGCCTGGATTGAAACGAATTCGCTATACATCACCTCATCCTCAAGATATGACTGATGAACTCTTGAAAACAATGGCTAAACATGATACGATCTGCAATTACGTTCATTTACCACTACAGGCTGGTAATGATAGAATTCTAAAACGAATGAACCGAACCTATACCAGAGACCATTTTGTAAATCTTGCACTTAGAATCCGAGACTATTTACCCAATGTGGGGTTGTCTACAGATATTATCGTGGGTTTTCCAGGGGAAACAGAGGCTGAATTCCAGGATACTTTAGATGTAATGGAAATATTGAAATTTGACTCTGCCTTTAATTTTAAATATTCACCCAGGCGAGGTACCAAAGCATCTGAATATGACGATCAAGTAGATGAAAATGTAAAACAAGATCGATTGGTGAGGGTTATTGAACTTCAAAAAAAGCACACTTTAGAAAGAAATTCTGAATTAGTGGGTTCCATTCAAACAGTTCTTGTGGAGAAGGAATCTAAAAGATCATCCGCACAATGGGCAGGAAGAACAGATTCAAATAAATGGGTAATATTTGATAAAGAAGATGTGCAAATTCAGTCTATGGTTCAACTACAAATCACAAAAGCTACCGGCATTTCGCTCCATGGCGAATTGGTAAAACAAGCAGAGGCTGCCTGATGAAACTTGCTAAAATATTTGCGTCCATGATTCTTATCTTGGGCTTGGTCTATTTTTTAACTCAAAATGCTGGGGAAAATTCTAAAGTTTATGTGAACCTCCTTTTTCAGGAATTTGAGAATGCATCTGTATCTATGATCATATTAAGCGCTTTGACTATCGGAATTTTATGTGGTTATGTATCAGCAGTTTTTTCAGTTCTATCTGCGAAGTCAGAGGTGAGAAGTCTGCAAAATAAAAATCGGAAACTCTCAGATGAATTAAATGATCTTCGGAATGTTGCTATTGATGAAGGTATTTATGATACAGAGGGCGGAGAATATTAATTTTGAATCCCACCTATTTTTATATCGCCCTCGCACTCATTGCAAGTGTCGGGCTACTGTTTTACTTCTATTCGTATAAAACTTCCCATCCCCCTAAAACAGACACCCTTTTTACGGAGGCTCTTAATGCCATGGTTAAAGCGGATAAACGGAAAGCAATCCGTTTATTAAAGGATGTTGTAAAACAGGACTCCGATCATATTCGTGCTTATCTTCAATTGGGTAATATTCTTAGGGATGATAACCCCGAACAGGCAGCAAAAATTCACCAATCACTCACAGTTAGGCCCGGTCTGGGAACCGATTTAAAGGTTGAGATTCATCAATCGTTAGCATTGGATTATGAAAAGCTGAATCAATTACAAAAGGCAAGACGTGAAGCAAATCAAGTATTGGGTTTGGAAAAAAGGAATCTGTGGGCTTTGGGCTTTTTATTATCTCTTGCAGAAAAAGTAGAAAATTGGGACGAAGCGGCAGACTGGACAAAACAAATTCAAAAAATAACTGGGAAACAAAGTTCTACTGAAATTGCTCGATTCCAGGTTTATAAGGGGTTGGAAAAACTCAAAAATGGATTAACGGATGAGGCAAAATCTTTTTTCGAAAAAGCAACTAAATCTTCTCCTGAATTCGGATTGTCCTATCGTTATTTGGGTGATGTATATGAACAATCTCGGGATTTGGTTAAAGCTGCTGAGAATTGGGAATTATTTGCCATGAAGGATATTGAAAATGCACCAATGGTATTTGGGAAAATTGAATCTGCGCTTTTTGATTTGGGTCGGTACAGTGAGGTTGAAAATTTTTATCGTCGGATTTTAGAATTAGACGAATCCAACTTTGAAGCGGTGATCCGATTGGCCAATGTATTAGAAGAAAAGGGTGAAGGTGGTGCTGCATTATCTTTGGTAGAAGATTCCACTCAATTAAAGAGCGAAGATGTGAGAGGTGACCTCATGAAACTCAAACTGTCCTTAACCACATCAACCCCTGTGGAATTATCTCACCAAGTTGATATGATGCTGGAAAAATTATCTTCTTCAAAAAATGGGTAAAGTAATTTGGCTACTCTTCCCGATTTTTCTATTTAGCCAAAATATAGATCTATATTTATCCCTACTTCATGAAGGCCAAACTGAAGGTGTCCGGGAGCAATTACCAGAACTCATTTCCAAATACCCAAACGATCCTGGCGTTTTGTATCTCCAAGCATTATTAGAAACAGATGGGATGAGATCCCTTGAATTATATAGTAGTTTGATCGATAGATATCCTGAATCAGCTTACGCCCCGGATGCGGCTGTAAAAATTGGTGAATATTTTTATGCTCGAGGATTGTATTCTCAAGCAGGTAGACAATTGAGTCAAATTCCACGAAGATACCCTCGTTATCCGGATGTACAACGTGTGATTGATTTAATGGTGAATTCCTTTCAAGCAATTGGGGCAGAAGATTCAATCCGTTATTATGTTGGCGTTTATCAAAGTATGTTCCCGTCCTTAAATGTTAAGGGAAAAGGAATTCCTACCCCCAATAATTTGAATGATGACCTGTCCTTAAAGCCGCAGCGATTGGAGCCAAAACCCTATGTGGTGCAAATTGGCGCATTTGGAAAAAACGAAAACGCCCGTCGACTAAAATTACAAGTATCCCAAATTGGGTTTGATGTGGAAATCGTTCCTGTAAAAACAAACGGTAGAACGCTTCATGCAGTTCGGATTGTTAGGTTTAAATCCCAAAAAGAAGCAGAAAAAGTTGGGGCAATGGTTAAAAAGAAATTAGGGATCGATTATCGAGCCCTTTATCGTCCAAAAGATCAAAAGAAGTAATTAGATAAACTGATTCGTTCTTGAATTAAATATTGGGAATGCTTGAGTGGCTGGTGCTCTCCGCGGCCTTCAAAGCCGTTGGGACCTGTAATCCAGGTCCGGTGAGTTCGATTCTCACACGTTCCCGCAAAAGTGGGTTCCCTGCCTGCCGTTCGGCAGGGATTCTCACACGTTCCCTAAATTAAAAAGCCCTCTGCCAATAGATCGGTGGGCTTTTTACAAAGTGCATCAATCATCCTGATTGATGTGGAACGATCTTGAAGATCGTGCCATTTAATTTGAACCACTCAATTTTTGTATATGGTCCTTCCCATGTGCATCAAAATAAAGATTAATAAAAGAATCTATCAATTTTAATCCATATTTTACTTTACCCGGATCCACAGTTTGTTTGCATTTCATGGCTGCCACAAGAATTTGATGCAAAATAGTTGTTTGGTTTACATACAATACATAATCGGGACCCTTTGGTTTTTCCTTGATTCGTTGGGTCAGAAAATAGTCTGAAACCACCTCTTGAATTTTAGATGCATGATCTTCTTTTGTCATGATCCATCGTGTCATTTGATTCATCGAAGTGGCATCTTTTTTAAGCGATAAATTCTTAATCTTATTCATGGCTTTTTGAATGGTGGCAAAATCTTCTTGAAGCTGAACAATTCGTGCTGCATCATTATAAATACCACACGGAACCTGGCAATGTGCAAATAAGAACCCTTGAAGTAATAAAAAGGGGATGAATAGTTTTTGATAAATGAGTTTCATTTTTTTATCCTGTTAATGTTTGGGGTGTAATTTAATGTTTCAAATGATCATTAATGCGTCTTCATTGATTTTATTCCAATTATTAAACTTCTGAAACCCATCCTGCGATCTCTTCACCAATGGCTATTGCTGCTGTTAATCCGGGTGAGTCTATCCCAATCAAGTTTATCCAACCAGGGAATCCTTTGTCTTTTTCGTGAGAAATATAAAAATCGTCAAACCCCGGGCTTTTTGATCTTAAGTTGGGACGAATCCCCGTAAAATCGGGTGATAGATCATTTTTCTCCAATCCAACGATGTAGGCGGAAGCTGCCTCATAAAAAGTGGATAATAGCGATTCATCAATAGAATAATCTTCAACATTTGATTCGAGAAAATGGGCATCAGGCCCCAACTTAACAGATCCTGTTTGGTCGAAACTTAGATGGATGCCCAACGATCCATGTTTAACATCAGGAAGTGGATAAACTAGGTGAGAAAAACGATTTTTCCATTGATTGGAAAGAGAAAAATAGTTTCCTTTTGAGAACAGGATTTCGGGTGTCAACTTTTTGGAAATAATCAAATTTGAAATATGATCACTGTTTAAACCTGCTGCATTAATCACCCACGCACTTGTAACAGATTCTAAATCTTCAGAGGGTGATTGGAGCATTAATCGATATCCGCCTGGAACAGATTCACAATGCCTAACCCTGGATTTATATAAATAATCGTGATTTGAATTGACAGATCTTTGATGAAAATGACTCATCAATTGATGAGAATCAACAATTCCGGTTGATGGGACAAGTAATCCCTGGGTCCCCTGTATAAATGGCTCAAGGTCTTTTATTTCTTTTGCGGTGAGTAGCCTTAAATCATCCATCCTCTTTGAGATTCCCAATTGGTACAGATCCTTGAGTGTATTTTCCTGGGATTCATTAGCAATAATAATCTTACCTATACGCTGGTGATAAATATTATTTTTCTCGCAATAATCATATAATAATCTCCTTCCTTTAATACAAAAATTTGATTTGAATGAATATTTTGGATAATATATGCCAGAATGGATGACCTCACTGGACCTGCCGGATATACCTCGGCCAAAATTGGGTTCAGATTCAATAATGAGAACAGACTCGATCTTTATTTCTGCCAAGGCTCGTGCCACAGCAAGACCAACAACACCAGCCCCGATGATGACAACTCTGTAATCGGGTGTCATGGCATTATATCGACTTTAAAAATGCCCGATCAATATGAACGGAAACAGAATGCTGGATTGCGTCAACACGGATTAATAATCGGTCATGGCCATCAATTCGAGTCACTTCACCAACCAAACCTTTTAACGGACCCTCCTTAACTTGAACCGGATCTCCTTTTACAAAATAATCTGTAGCAATTGGTCTATATCCACCTTCAATCATCAATTTTATGGCTTGAATACTTTTATCCTGAACAATGGCCACTTCGCCGCCAAATTTTACCACCGTAACTACACCAGGCGTTTGAAGAACAAAAAGGGCATTTTTAGTTTCTGTTCGAACAAAAATATAAGATTTGAATAGGGGGAATTCGACCCATTTTTTCCGGTCACTCCATTTTCGTCTTTCTTTGAGTAAGGGTAAAAATACTTCGAATCCCTTGGTCTCAAGTTCACTTTTAGCCGTTCTCTCATGACGAGGTTTGGTATAAACTGCTATCCATTTATTCATATCATGCTCAGTTTCCATAGGGAATATTAAAATCTATATGAACCAATAAAAATAATATCTTTCATATTGTGCACCCATATTTCATGGTGTAATATTTATCCCAGTTGTGGTGTTCAAACAGGGCCTTTCTTCCCTTAGAAATAAGTGGAAGTTCGGGTTGATAATTTATTTAATTTGGTTTATAATCCTATGTGATTTAGTTGACAATAAACTATGATTATTCATCCGTGCATAAACCTGACCCAATAAAACAATTTATTCTCGAGAATCTCACTCGACATCAAAAGGATATCATTAAAGCAGCGATCCGAAAATTTGGATTGTCACGACAGGCGATACTGAAGCATATGAATACACTCATTAGTGATGACCAAGTTGTAGCACACGGAAAAACGAGAGATAGGTTTTATGAATTAAAACCCCGAGTCAATTATTCCAATTCCATTGATATCACTGAAGGGTTTGACCCCAAATCCATATTAAATACGCAAATATTTCCACATTTAAAGTCACTTCCCCAAAATGTCCGGGAGTTGTGTGAATTCTCTCTCGGTGCTCTTTTTTACAATATTCATGATCATGCGGCTGCCACTCAAGTCAATTATAAAATATATATTTCCCATACGGATGTACATATCATTGTGAGTGATAATGGTATCGGGTTATTTCAAGGAATTGCCAATGCATTTCATTTTAATGAAATTCAAACTGCTGCCGTGGAAATAGCGAAAGGTCATGTAACCTCTGATCCAGAACATCACGCCGGTGATGATCTGATGGCTGTGATCCATATGTTTGATCAAGTTGAAATATCATCATCAAGTGTTTCCCTAAAATATAACAATGATAAAAACGATTGGGTTTTGAGTCAATCAAAGCAACAAAGCGGAACCAGAATCCATTTGAGAATACGTACAAATTCTAGACGAACCTGTCAGGATGTATTCATAAACATTTTTGAAAAATTCGCCAAATTTACCCACATACCTGTGAAATTGGCCCAATCCAATCGAGAACAACTAAATTCCCGAGAGCAGGCACAGAATCTTTTACATAATATTAAACAATTAAATGGGATCGAATTCGATTTCAAAAATATTGACCTGGTCGGTCCGGCATTTGCAGATGAATTGGTCAGGAAAACGCTGGAAAAAAACCGAAAAATGGACATTAAGTGGGTGAATACTACCCATATGGTTGATGTCCTTATGTCTCGAGCAATCAACAGACTGACTTAAGTCTCGA
>Ga0207991_1000081_pt1 | contig 61955 bp, 54 predicted proteins | sample ETN07SmetaG_FD_185786 | JGI IMG/M metagenome (GOLD analysis project Ga0207991, IMG submission 185786) | Marine microbial and viral communities from oxygen minimum zone, Eastern Pacific Ocean - ETNP2014F14-07SV275 (SPAdes) (version 2) | ecosystem: Environmental > Aquatic > Marine > Oceanic ...
TAAATTAGATATAACATCTATAGACAAAAACAGGTGGAAAATTGAAGAATGTAAAAATCAATTTAACTTTTTTAAAATATCTTCTCAATCTTTTATAATCATATGGTGTATATTGAAACTGAATGTATTGACCACTTTTTTTGATAAATTTAATTGAGTTTTGAATTATTGTATTTTTTGTTTGAACAGGAATAAGAGATAGGGGTAAAGATGAGATAATATAATTTACCTTTTCAATTTTAAATTTCACTAAATAATCACCAATTTTTTCTGCACTATCGTTAATTATAATAGCTCTTTTATCCTTTATTTTATCTTTTAATATATCGTAAAAAGTTTTATTAGTTTCAAAAATAAAAAACTTACATTCGGGTCCAATAAGTTTTAAGATTTCAGTTGTAAACACTCCTTCTCCTGCTCCAAATTCAACTACAGTATCTGCATTTAGTAAGTCAAGATTCTCATATATTTTTTTTCCTAAAGACTTACTACTTGAAGATACTGCACCTACACTTTTGTTTTTTATGAACTCTTTTAAATATGACATATTTTTTATTAAATATACTTATATTTTTCCTAATGCAATCCTGATTGATTTTTTTTTTCTAAATAGAGAACTCAATCCCTTAAACATCCATTTTACGTAAAATTAACTGTTACAGCATTGCCAAAAACTATGATATTATTGCTACATTTAAATATGATAAAATTTAAAATTTTTTTGTTTTTATTATTAAATACATCATACTTTTTTGCTCAATCATCAAACTATGAAATAAGTTCTTTTCTCGAGATTGGTAATAAAGCAGAGAACATACATCACATTGGTAATGCTTGGTTAAATTTCCTAAGCTCTTCAGATGAAAATTATGATTATAATATTGTTTTAGCAACCTTTGAAGAAGATGCAACATTAGACTGGCATAAACATAAAACAGGTCAGATTTTAATTATTCTTGAGGGTGAAGGTATATATCAAGAAAAAGGAAAAGATGCAGTATTAGTCAAGAAAGGTGATATAATCAAGACATCTGTAAATGTTGAACATTGGCATTCATCAACTCCAAAAAGTAAGGTATCATATCTCGCCATATATGGAAACGAACCTACTATTTGGACTGAAAAATTAACAAAAGAATATTACGATAGTATTATAATAAACAAATAGAGACATTCCCATTAAGAATATCACGTTTCTTCTAATCCCTTTATTCATAGTGATTAACAAGGGGTTATAAGTGTTCTTCTACACGCTTCTACACGAGTATTATTAAAATGAACCTCTATCGACTGAAATTTGTTGATAATTTTTAGTAGTAACAACTTCTCTACTAAATTTGAAATTTATGTATATTGACAAAAAAATATGCGCTATTCAATCCTATTACTAATCAGTTTATTTCAGTTTAGCTTTGCTCAAAATTCCTTGGAAAGACTTGAGACTTCACCTCGTCATCATGAATGGGTTAAAATTAATACAAATACAAATGAAATTAATAGTTTTTTGGTATACCCAGAAGTGTCTGAAAAAGTTCCCGTAGTTGTACTTATCCATGAAAATAGGGGACTCAACGACTGGGCACGAAGTATGGCAGATCAAATTGCAGAAATGGGATACATTGCAATTGCACCCGACTTTCTTTCAGGTACAGCACCAAATGGAGGTGGAACAATTGATTATGAAAATTCAGATGATGCACGAACGGGGATATATAATCTTGACCCCGCTGTCATTAATGACATCTTAAATAAGACTGTGGATTATTCCAAAAAGATTGCTTCTAGTAATGGAAAGGTAGTTGTTATTGGGTTTTGTTGGGGTGGAAGCCAATCATTTCAATTTGCAACTCAATCTTCCGAAATTGAAGCAGCAATTGTTTGCTATGGAACTGGTCCTAGGGATATGGCCTCTTATTCTAATATTAAGGCACCTGTGTATGGGTTTTACGGAGGAAATGATAATAGAGTAAATGCAACAATTGCAGCTAGTGCATCTGCTATGGAAGCATCTGGAAACCCATTTGAACCAATTATTTATGATGGGGCAGGGCATGGTTTTTTTAGAGCTGGAGAGAATGAAAACGCAACTGAAGCAAATCGTTTAGCAAGAGAACAAGGAATTCAACGTTTAAAAGAAATTTTAAAAGGACTTTAGATAGTCAAATTTTTATATTTGATTATCAGTTACTTCCCAATACAGAAAGTGAACATTTTTTGTAACTCATTCATTAACATAACATTAAAAATTATTTAATAAACTATATTATAAATCGACAAACACCCTCAAGAGATTGGGGGTTTTGTTTTATATTGTAGAATATGAAAAAACTGATTATCATTTCATTACTTATAATAGCCTGTTCTAAAGGAGAAGAAAAAGTTGAAATGGAAGATAATAGACCGCTAATTGAAAGATTAAAATATAAATTATATGCAAACCAGGGAGAACCTCAAGATAGCGGCACATATTTATCACAAGGTTATTCAATTTATCCAATTCTGCCAAATCAACTGCCTTTAATATATATATCAGTTGGCGGTTCAGTTACAACAGGATTAGATTTTGAAACAGAAAGTTGTCGTTCTATATTTAATGCATCATACACTACTATAACTACACCTCAAGTGCCAATAGTAATCACTCAATATGAAGTCCTTGAAAATTCAAAAAACACTTATCAGGCAACTTGGATAATAGAGAATTTAGATAATACTACTCATTCTGATTCAAATTATACAATGACATTAACATCAAATAATGACGAAAAATTAAGTGTTAGTATAATTCAAGAGTATAATGACTGGTGCACTGGATATGATGCTAATGTTGAATGCATTTCAGCAGATATTACTAATAGAGTTAACTTTTACGGAGACTTTATTGGATTTGGGTGTTTATTATAGAAATGTATCGTGCTAGGCACGATCATTTCGTTTAAAGTATTATCATTAAATTTGTAGTGTAAAAGCCGCTTCATAAAGCACTTTTACTCAATTAGCGCCGAGTACTTCACACTAACTGAAATATTAATTCAAAATTTAAATAAAATAGTAATGGACAAAAAAGTTCAAAAGGAACTTGACCAATTGGTCGAAATTCTTGACAAAAAAATCAATAATAGAATTGATACTATTGAAGTACAAGCGAAGAAAAGTAGTTTAGGCTTTAGTAGTCATAGAAATTCTTTTAAACACGAAATTCAAAAGAGTTTAAAGGAAAACAAAGGGAGTGATAAGTTTGAAATTAAGGCGGGAGAAACTTGAATAAGCTTGATTTGGAAAGAATAGTAATGATATTTTATTCCTTATATTTGAGAATAGAAAGCTCTTTTATTAGGCCCCTTTTATTATCACTTGAGAAAATGAAACTAATTTAAGGGCTTTCTTATTTGGTAGCAACTAGACTATCATAGTCTCTTATATTCCTAACACTCCTTGACTTCTCAAGGTCTTTCATATCCTTTTGTAGAGATTTAATCAGTACCTCATCGACATTCAACTTAGCTAAATGTTTTATTGTTCTTTTATATCTGTCATCTTCTAAATCAACTTCAACTTCCTTAGGTGCTTTAAAGTATTTAATAAACTTAGAGTCTATATCTATATGAACTAGCTTGTTATTTAATAAAGCAAATTATATGCAATTTATTTGGTGTAAACCAAGTGCTCTAAACCAACTGAGCTAAGCGCCCTTAAGATGGCAAAGATAATATAAATTACCTAATAGGGTTTAGATATATATTTTGTAATTTTTAACCATAATTTTTATGAAAACAGAGATTAAACTACTTGATGGCAGCCTCTCTTATCCTCTTGAAAAACAAGGGTATAATCTGAACAAAAAGTTATGGACTGGGGATGCACTAATTAATAATCCTAATGTCATAAAAAAAATACATAAAGATTATCTTTCTGCAGGTGTTGACTATATATCTACTTCAACTTATCAGATAAGTTATAAGATTCTAAACGAAATGGGTTATAATCTTAATGAAATAAAAGATATTTTTAAAAGGTCTGTATATCTTGTAAAACAGGCGATAAAAGAGACTAATAATAAAAGGGAAATTAAAATAATTGGAAGTTATGGTCCATTTGCAACATCCCTATCTGATGGTTCTGAATATTCTGGGAAATACAATACTTCAGATGACATAATAATGAATTATCATAAAGAAAATATGAATATTATTAAAGAATTAGATATAGATACTATTCTTTATGAAACAATTCCTTGTTTAAGAGAAATTGAAATACTTTCAAAATTAGTAGAAGAATATAAAAAAGAAGTTTGGGTTTCATTTACGTGTAATAAAGATCTAGAATTTAGAGATGGCTCATCTATTATAAAAGCATGTGAAATTTTATCTTCTTTAGAAAATGTTTCTACCATAGGCGTGAATTGTTTTTCTCCATTATTAGCAGAAAGAGCAATAAAAAAATTAAAAGAACATTCAAATAAGAAGATCTTGATATATCCAAACTCTGGTGAGATTTATAATAATAAAGATAAAGATTGGTATGGTGAAAAATATTTTAATAGCTCTATGATTAAGAAATGGTTAAATCTATCACCTGATATTATTGGAGGATGCTGTAGAATCGGTTTTGAAGATATTGAGAATATGAGAAAAGAAATTAATTTATTATAAATTACTAGAATGAAAGTTCACTTTTTTAATATTTTATCATCAACTATAGCTTTTTTATTTTCCTATTCCATAGGTTATTTAACTGGTATAGATTCTGTTATGGATGCTATTTTATATGCTTTCATTATACAATGGGTATTGTTTGTTCCAGCATATTTATTTCAAACTGAAAAGTTTTTTGATATTTCTGGAAGCTTCACATATATCTTTGTGGTTTCCTATATCCTTTGTTCAAATTATACCTCCAGTGGTATTAATTATGGTAATATTTTATTGTCATCATTTATTATTATATGGGCTATTCGACTTGGCAGCTTTTTATTTTTTAGAATTAAAAAAGATGGAGAAGACAAAAGATTTCGATCTATTAAACCATCTCCTACTAGATTTTTTATGACATGGTCTCTTCAGGGAATGTGGGTGTCAATTTGTTCCGCATGTGCTTTAACTGGAATGGCTAACGGGATTGTATTAAACTCTTTATTTTGTTCAGGAGCATTTATTTTTGTTTTAGGTTTTATAGTTGAAATCATAGCAGATAATCAAAAAACAAAATTTAGAAAAGACCCTGCTAATAAAGATAAGTTTATTAATTCTGGTCTATGGTCTTATTCAAGGCATCCAAATTATTTAGGAGAAATAATTTTATGGTTGGGTATTTCTATAATTTCTCTCTCTTCTCTGACAGGTTGGCAATTAGTAACATTAATCTCTCCCATTTTCACATATGTCTTATTAGTATATATAAGTGGTATTAGAATCCTAGAGGCAAGAGGTAGAAAAAAATGGGGACACTTAGATAGTTATCAAGAGTATATTAAGAGCACCCCTACTCTTTTATTTTAGTTTTGCCATTCAGCAACAAAAATATTTGTATCTCTATTTCCTCCATTATTCCTGTTTGAAGAAAATATCAAATATTTTCCATCATTTGAAAAAACAGGAAATGAATCAAACATTTTATCAAAAGAAACTTGTTTTAAGTTCCTGCCATCAAGATCTATCATATATATATTAAATGGGAAACCAGCTTTTGCTTGAAAGTTAGAAGAAAAAAGTATTTTTTCTCCAGAAGGATGCCAAAATGGACTCCAGTTTGCATTTCCTAGATAAGTTAATTGTCTCAGGTTAGATCCATCAGCATCACAAATAAATATTTCTAATTCTGTTGGAACTACAAATCCGTCTTTTAATAACTTTTTGTATAGAGTAATTTCATCTTCTGTTTTTGGCCTTGATGCTCTGAATATAATTTTGGTTCCATCAGGTGAGAAAAATGCACCTCCATCATATCCAATTTCATTTGTTATCTGCTTTACATCAGAGCCATCAATGTTCATAGTAAATAATTCAAGATCTCCAGTTCTTGTAGAAGTAAAAACTATTTTATCGCCTTTAGGTGAGACGGTTGCTTCAGCATCATAGCCTAATTCATTAGTTAATTGATTTACTATATTCCCATCAAGATCTGAAACAAATATGTCATAAGAATCATATATAGGCCAAACATATTTTCCATCAAGTCTTAAAGGTGCTTCAGGACAAATTGTATCATCTAAATGAGTAGATGCATAAAGTATATGTTTCCCATCAGGCATAAAATATGCACACGTAGTTCTTCCCATTCCTGTACTAATCATTTTTGGAGGTGTATCAGATATCTTATTAGATTTATCGATCAAAAAAATTTGGTCGCATTCTAGACCCCAATTTTCATTATTTGATTGGAATACCAATTGTGAATCATTATAATTCCAATAGGCTTCAGCATTATCACCACCAAATGTTATTTGCTCAATAGATTTAAAATAAACTTCTTCTGGATAGACTAAATCCTTTGACTGTGAATTAGATTTTAGTGTACTAAATAAAAAAAATATTGCTGAAAATGTTATAAATCGTATATAATTGACATTTTTATGCATAATTGATTTATTTTTGCGGCTAAATTACAATATTGATATATGAAAATGAAAAGTTTTTACACAAGTTTACTTTTAACTCTTGTAATTAATTCAACACTTTATTCTCAAGAGTTTAATTCTAATAAATTAATAGCTGATATAGAATATTTATCTAGTGATCAACTTGAGGGAAGGTTTGCGGGGACAAAAGGTGAAAAGGCTGCTGCTCAATACATTGCAAAAAGGTTTAAAGATCTAAAACTAACTAGCCTTAGTAATAATTATTTACAAAATTTCAGTTTTAAACAACCGAATAATCCACATGATGAATTAGAATTTGATAAAAGAGAAAAGGATCAAATTAATGCAATCAATGTAATTGGATACTTAAATAATAATAAAGAAAATACAATTATAATTGGAGCTCATTATGATCATATAGGATACGGAGGTATATACTCCTTAGATTCAAAGGGAATGGATAAAAACACAATTCATAATGGTGCTGATGATAATGCTAGTGGAGTTGCATTACTTCTTAATCTTGCTGAGCAACTTATAAAAGAAAACAATTCAAATAATAATTATTTATTTATTGCTTTTTCAGCAGAAGAATTAGGTTTATTAGGTTCAAAATATTTTGTTGAAAACCCTCTAATTGATCTGAAAAATGCAAATTATATGATAAATCTTGATATGGTTGGGAGGCTCAATAAAGAGAAAGAATTATCTATTTTTGGTGCCGGAACATCACCAATTCTTAAACAGGTTATAAATTCTACAAATAATAATTTTTCACTAAAGATAATTGATGACGGAACTGGTCCATCAGATCATACATCTTTCTATAATAAAGGAATTCCTGTACTTTTTTTTAATTCAGGATCTCACCAAGATTATCATAAATCATCAGATGATTTTGAACTTATAAATTTTAGTGGAATAGGAGAGATATCTGAATATGTGATTAATATAATTCATGAATTAAACAATTTTGGGAAATTGAATTTTAGAGAAACAGTTTCTGAACAACCTACAGTTTCTAGATTTAAGGTATCTCTTAGAGTTATGCCAGATTATGTTTATGAAAAAGAAGGAATGAGGGCTGACCAAATAATAAAAGGTGGACCTGCAGACAAGGCTGGATTAATTGATGGAGATGTAATTATTAAAGTTGGCGAATATTATATAAAAGATATATATGCATACATGAATGCTCTATCAAATTTCAAGGATGGAGATGAAATTATCCTTGTTATCTTAAGAAATGGAAAAGAGATTGAATTTAAAGTCAAGTTTTAAAATTCAATAATATTAGGTTTAAGATGAAGTCCAAGAAAAGCACAACATGCCAGGGGCAGACTTCTCAGAATTTGGACAAGATTCTGTTTGATAATTAGAACAATTCAAACAATCTGACATTTTAGAAAATGCTTCTTTAATCTTATGATCGTCGCAAACATTGTCTATTTGTACTGAGACATTATGTTTTATACATTTTAATGAGTCAACTAAATTCTCACATGTTAGACATATATCTACAGATTTTATCATCTTCTTTTTATTAAAGATAATTAGAATAACATTTAGAATGAATTTAAATTAATTTATATCAATACTGTATCCTATTGAAAAATAAAATAAATCATTATTTAGTCCCCTTACAAAAGACAAATCAAATTGATTATTATTATCTAATTGATAAGTAATTCCAGAATCAAAATTTATTAAAGAAATATCAGTCGATTCCTTTCCAAATAACTCCAAAAACACTCCGAAGGAATTAAAACCTTTTGAATATGCTATTGTATATATAAACTCTCCATTATAATTTTTGAATTTATTATATCCAATATTGTAACCTAGCTGATCAGTTTCATTTATTTCATAAGAAACAAGTAATCTATTTAAAAAACCATACTCATTATAAGAAAATACTTCTGGAGCTGTTGGAATTGAAATATGCGTAAGAAATCCAATTTTTGTTTTTTTATCAATATTATCTTGAATTCTAAATTTTGCTCCTATTTCAAAATCTGTAAAAGAAGAATTTTTCAATTTTGAAATTTGATCATCCATTAGATAGTTTGAATTTATTCTAAGCTCAACACCATCAATAATTCCTAGTCTAAACAATGAATTTATATTTGACTTTTTTTTTTCAATAGAAATTCCAGTCTCAATCTGAAGATGTCCTTCATTCAAAACTAAAGATGATTCAGTTTGATCAGGCCTATCAGTGTTAATTTGAGAATAAACATTATTCGATAACAGAATTGAAAGAAAAAGGAAAAACCCTAGAAACTTTTTATTCATTTAAAATGTCCTTTATTAAAAAATTACTCCCCGTGATAATTATCAAATCATTTTTTGAAGCAATATTTTTAACTTTTAAAAATTGACTCCTTGGGTTTACATCAAAGTTAAATGTTTTTCCTATATTTTTTAATAATTCTTCCTTTTTCATCCCTCTAGCTATTTTTGGAGAAGTGTAATATAAATTTGCATCTATAGGAAGATACTTTATTAGTTCTTTTACCTTTTTCCCTTTAATAAAACCAAGAATTATATATAGCTTTTTGTAATCTTCTCTTTCAATTTGATAAGCTAATTGCTCAAACCCAGAATTATTGTGAGCTACATCAATTATAACTTTAGGATCATCACTTATTTTGGACCACCTTCCATAAAAACCTGTATTTAATTCAACATTCTCTATACCATTTAATATATTCACCTCTGTAATATTAAAACCAACAAGATGTTTTATTGAAAAAATAGCTGTTGAAATATTTTTCTCTTGATACAAAACATTTGAATATAAATTTTCATGTTGATCATTTATAAATATTTTAGAATTGCATTTTTTTGCTTTATTAATAAAAACAGTATTAATTAAATTATTGCTTTCTCCAATAATTGTAATTGAATCTTTTTTTATAATTCCAGATTTTTCTCCTGCTATATCCTCTAAATTATCTCCTAGTATTTCTGTATGGTCTAAAGAAATATTAGTAATTATGGACATTAATGGGTTAATTATATTTGTTGCATCTAATCTTCCTCCTAACCCAACTTCAATTATTGCTATATCAACTTTATTCCTATTAAAATAACTAACAGCTAAACCAAATGATAATTCAAAAAAAGACAGCGAATTGTTTTCAATATTTTTCTTATTAAGATTTGTAAATTCAGTTATGAAATCTTTATCAATTTTTTTTTTATTTACTTTAATTCTTTCTCTAAAATCATAAAAATGAGGAGAAGTAAATAACCCTACCTTGTATCCAGACTCCTGGAGAATTGATGATATATAGTGAGCTGTAGATCCTTTTCCATTTGTCCCGCCTATATGAATAAATTTTAAGTTTTTATGTGGGCTATTGATAAATTCTAAAAAATTACTTATTCTATCTAACCCTGGTTTATATGCCTCCTTCCCTTTTTCATGATATGAAGGCAACTGTTTAAGAATCCAATCTATGCTTTCTTTATAATTCAATAATCTAAATTAAAGTATATAAGCTTCCATAAGAACAAAGGTGATCATTCCAGCAAGAAAACCAATAAATGCAAGCCAACCTATTTTCTTAAGGTACCAGAAAAACTCAATTTTTTCCATACCCATTGCTACAACCCCGGCAGCAGATCCAATAATTAAAATACTTCCACCTGTTCCAGCTGCAAAGGCAATAAGATGCCATAAAGAATCATCAATAGGTTGAGAAAACATCCCTATTGAAGCAGCTACCAATGGAACATTATCAATTACTGCTGATCCTAACCCTAGGAATCCTGCAACAATTCTAATATCTGGAATAACTCTTTCCAGATACTTAGCAAATTCAAAAAGAGATCCAATAGATTCAAGTGCAGCAACTGCCATTAAAATACCTAAAAAGAAAAGTATACTTGGTAATTCAATTTTCGTTAAAGCAGAGTGAACAGGACTTTGACTGTGCATAATATTATCTTTATCAATTCGTGTAATATTAAATTTTGTACCACTATAAATCTCCGCAAAAGTTGCTACAATAGCCAAGGATAACATCATACCCATATATGGTTGTAATCCAGTTAATACTTTAAATACAGGGACAAAAACAATAGCAGCTAGACCAAGATATAACATAGTAGTTCCAACTCTAGTTATATTACTTTCATCACTATCTATGTTTTCCAGGTTACCCTTAAAAGGTTTTAAAAGTGTAGCAATATAAGTGGGTACTACCATGCAAACTACTGATGGAATAAATACATAATAAAATAACATTGGAACTGATACTTTTTCCGCAATCCATAACATAGTAGTTGTAACATCTCCAATTGGAGACCATGCTCCTCCAGCATTAGCAGCTATTACAATCAGTCCTGCAAACCATAGCCTTAAATTTTTATCTTTTATAACTTTCTGAAGAATTGTTACTAATACAATTGTAGCCGTAAGGTTATCAATTATAGCAGAAAGAATAAATGCTAAAATTGCAAAAATCCATAAAAGCTTTTTCTTAGATTTTGTTCTGATAAAAGCTTTAATTTTCTCAAATCCATTATAAAAATCTATTATTTCTACTATAGTCATTGCTCCAAGAAGAAATATCAATATTTCAGCAGTATGGGCAAGATGATATGCCATAACTGTTTTTATCTTGGAAGGAATTAACTCCCTTAGCGCAGTATCAACCTCATAGACCTCAATTTTAAAAACTGCAATAACGGCCCATAAAAATGCCATCATTGCTAAAGCAGGAATTAGCTTATCAATTTTTAGAGTATTTTCTAAAGTAATTAATAAATAACCCGTAATAAATATTCCTAATAAAATTGTCTCCATTTAGATAAAACTTATTCCCAAGATTGCATCATTACTCTTGTAATTGTTCTTGTAGATTCTGATAATTTTCCTACAGCAGCTCCCCATTCCATTGCTGCATTTTGTTCTTCTTCATTCTCAAAATTACCAAAATCTAAAGCTGTATTAAGATCTGGATAAGTAGCATATATATAATGACTCTCACCATTTTCAACTCCATGTGTAGTCTGACCAACTGACACATAACCTGATTTATCACCAAAAACAGACATTAGTTTAGCAAATGCAGAAATAAAAGCATATGGATCTTTTACCTTAAATTGCCAACTTTGCGCAATTGGTTGCTGCCATTTATTCAAATTATATCTAACTAAAGTTGTTCCAGCAGTTACTGAAAAGCCATTAGGATCTGTTAATGAATTAAGTTGGGATATATAAGCATCCCATTCAGGTGTTAATTTCCTTGACTCAAACTCTACAAGAGCATCAGTAGGACCAGCAAGATTTAATACATGGGTTGCTTTTTCAGAAGGCCCTTTAAATTGAATATTCCAAAGCGAAACTCTGACACCTTCAGGTATTTCAACATTGGAATAAAATCCATCAATTAAATTAAATACTGCTTGAGCATTCTCATTTGGGACATTTAGTGTCACATTTTGCCATGTTATGTTTTGTGAAAAAATAAATCCACTAAACAATAAACATAGGGGTAAAAGAAGTCTTTTCATTTAAATTAAATTTAAGGTTAAACCAACAATATATTAAATATTTAATAATTATGGTAAAAAAATATCTCCTGAACAATGGTCTATTGAACTTCCTGTTACTGAGGAATAGCAGTTATTTATATTTAGCATTTTTAAAACTCCTAAGAAACCAAATATAATTGACTCTTTATAGTCAATCAATGTGATATCTGGGATAATAACTTTATTATTTAATTTATTGTTAATTAAATCAATTAAAAATTTATTTTTTGCTCCACCTCCAGTAACTAAAACATTTGTTTCATTTATTGTATTCTTTGAAACTTGTTCTGCAATATGGCAACTGTATGTATATAATAAATCCACTATTTGATTGGGATACTGTTCCAATAATGGGATAATGTTTGAATTTACCCACTCAATTCCTAAAGACTTAGGATAGTTATTATTATAATAATCTAACTTATTAAGTTTAGCATAAAGATCTTTTATTAGCTTTCCATTCTTTGATATTGCACCATCTTTATCAAAATCTAAATTCATTTTCTTTGAAAGAAAATTTAAAACTGTATTTACTGGACAAATATCATAAGCTATAAGTTTTCCGTTTATAGTTTTTGAAATATTAGAAAATCCTCCAAGGTTTATACATGAATCATATTCACTAAAAAGATATTTTTCACCTACCGGAACTAAAGGTGCTCCCTGACCTCCATACTTAATGTCTTGCTCTCTAAAGTTACATATTACCTTGTAACCAATTTCTTTAGAAATTTCTGGCAAATTACCTATTTGGTATGTGTATTTGTTTTGTGGATCATGAAAAATAGTATGACCATGCGAGGATACTGCATCAATATCTTTGATTGAAAATTCTTTAATAAACTTTAATATTTGTTTTGATAATAATATAGTATATTCTTGATCTAATTTAGTTAAATTCTTCTCGGATAGATTAAGTGAATTTTTAAGTTTATTAAGCCACTCCTTAGAATATTCATAGGTTATTGAATTTAATATTTTATAATTCCATTTTTCTTTTTTTTCAAAATGAACATAAACTATATCTATTCCATCTAGAGATGTTCCTGACATAACGCCAATGATATTATAGTTTTCTTTTGTCAAAATGTTATTGAAAGAAATTCCATACTACTCCAAATCTAACTGATAAATCTCTATATGGATTAAATGGGTCTGAATAAAAGTCATATCCTGTTGAGGAAGAGTTTAAATGCTCAACTTTTACAAAAATTCTTGTCTGTTGAATTTTTGCGTTTATAAAAAAATCTAATCTTGGATAGTCACCAATCTGTTTATAATTCTGAGTAACAAGCTCTGATAGAAGTGGATTATAGTAATCTGCAAAAAACTTTGTAAAATAATTAAAAGTTATACCTGTTTGAAGGAATAATGCCTTATTGAATACATCTGTTGAATATAATAGTGTGTTTCTTGTCAACCACTCAGGTACATTTAAGGTCTCCAGTTCATTTAATTCAATATTTTGTTCTTTTTTTTGATATTGAACAGTATTTATGAGTGCAAACTTTCCTATTTTATTATGATTTTCTAATTTGATTTTATAATATTTAATATTGCTTGGGGCTTGAAAAGGAGAAGCAAATCTATATAAATCTATTTCACCATTTAAACTATTTGCATTTTCCTTAAAAAAGGTATAATTATCTAAAGTATAATAATCAGCAGTTATTTTAAGTAATTTTTTATAAGATATTTCAAATTGAGCATTAGATATCTCTTCATTTTTTAAAGACTCATTATACCAATTATAACTATTGTATGCACTTCTAAATAAAATAAAATTAAAGTTTGGAGATCTTACAGATTTTGATATTGAAATATTTGTGTTTATATTTTTTAAAGGAATTAAGCTAATATTTAATTTTAAGAAATTGGAAGACAACTCACTCTTAAGAGTATTTCCATATTCAAATTCAAAAGATATTTTAGGGAGAATTTTAGTCCATTTTATATTGATATTCGTCTGATTTTTATTTAATTCCAATATCAAGTCAGATAATTCTTCTTCATAATCTTTATAAGAATAATCCCATTTAACAAGACTCAAACTAAGGTATAATTCACCAAGTTTATTTAAATAAGATTCTAAATAAACTTTATTTTCCTGAAAATACATTCTAGACCTATCTTTAATAGTACTTTCATTAGTCTCTCCAAATAAACGACCCGTATAATTATCTATATATTCTATCTTTTTATATTCATGAGTAAATTCATAACCTATAGCTAGAAGACTTTCCTTGTTTTTATTTAAAAAAATATTTTTTCTAAAATCTGAATAAAAACGTTTTGAATAAAGACTATTTTCAGCAATTATCATAGGACCCAATCTGGACCTATCTAGAAATCCATCATAATATATCATCTCATTTGAACCATCTTCATTAATAATTGGCTGTCCAGAACCATCAAGAACAAAATAATCTGTAGCCTGTTCGAAGAAATATATTGAGTCAGAATCTAAGCCTCCATTCTCCTTATTAAAAATATTCTGAGAGGTAAAGTGTAGTCTCCATATTGTTGAGTTATTTTTTGATTTATAATTCGATGAAAATCTAAATTGGTTCCCTCTGGCTCTAACACTTTGATATTTACCAAGTGATTTATAACCTTTATGGGCAACCATAAAATTATATTCTGGAGTAAGATTTAAAGAGACTAATGCATCAAGTATCTGTCCTTGCTCAAAAGTTGATTTTGCAAATAATTCTGTAAAAGGTGTCGGCACATTAAAATATTGAATATCCTCTTTTTCAAAATAAGTAAAATGTTTCCCTCTTGCACCAACTTGAGGTAATTTAAACCTTTCATTAAAATTATGACCAAGTTTATTATATGTCTGACCAACATTTGCAAAAGACAAAAGTTCAAAATTATCCTTTCTTAAAAAATTAAATTTATAGTCTTTATATATTGTTAAAGAAGTATCTACATACTTTTCTGTCTTTTTGTATAAAAAAAATTTATAATTCTCTATTAAAAGGGTATCTTTTTTTTTAGATTTTTTCTTAGTCTCTTTTTTTAATTGCTCTTTTCCCTTTAATATCTCTTCATCAGTCATATCTTGTTGGGAAAATATTATTAATGGAAATGAAAAAAAAATTAAAACAAGAAAAGTTTTATGCATCAATTTTGTAATTTAATACTAAGTTAATATTTCTTTATCTAATTATTTATTTTAAAACTTATATGTCATATGTTAATAAATCAGTACAGCAATTTTGATTATGAAGCTGGTGTTGATGAGGCTGGAAGAGGGAGCCTAGCAGGTCCTGTAACAGCTTCTGCTGTAATTTTTCCAAAAGGATATAAGAATGACAAACTGAATGACTCAAAAAAAATTAGCCCAACTTTAAGAGAGATATTAAGAAAGGAAATTGAAGAGAATGCTATAGCATATTCTATAGTAAATATAGGTTCAGGTACTATTGATAAAAAGAACATTTTAAATGCAACATTTATAGCTATGAATTCTGCTTTAAAAAAACTAACAGTTACCCCTCAGTTTATTATTATTGATGGAAATAAATTTAAAAATCATCTTGACATTCCACATAAGTGTATAATTAAAGGGGATCAAAAGTATTTAAATATCGCTGCAGCATCTATACTTGCAAAAACATATAGAGACAAGTTTATGGAAAATCTTCATTTAAATCACCCTATATATAAATGGCACAAAAATAAAGGATATGGAACACCACATCACAGGAGAAGTATCATAAAATATGGAAAAACAAATTTTCATAGAAAAACATATAAACTAAAAGAGGAACAATTAAAATTGGACATATGATAAAACATAAAAAATCAATTACTCTATTCTTAATAATTTTATTTATATCCTGTGATCAGGAAATTCAAGATAGAAATTCAATGTTTAGTTTAATTCCCAATGAATCAAAAATTGTTATACAAATTAACGATCTGAATTATATTAAAAGTTTTATAACTAATAATACGTTATTTTCTAAAACTTACTTTGCAAATGACTCATTAAACAATTTAATTAATAGGATTAATATTGATCAGTCTAAAAATTCAGGTTTGCTAAGCTTCTCAAGTTATGGAAAGAATAATAAAGCTATTACATTTATTTCTAACAAAAATTTTTCAGACTCCCTCAATATTGAAAATAACAAATCATATAAATACAATAATTATGATGTCTTTAAAGAGGATGATTTTTACAATATTTACCTTGATGAAATAGTTGTTAAGTCAACCTCAGATATAATTATAGAGAATATAATAAGAAACTATAATTCTAAGAAAAGAGGAATAAATGACCCTAACTTTTATGATATTATTTTGTCTGCAAATAAAACTGAACCTATTAATATTTTTATCGATTCAAAATTGGACAAGTTTTCAGAAGAATATTTTAGATCTATTGAGTTTTATCCCTTTATCAAAAGCTCTTGGAAAAATTATGACTTATCAAGATCCAATAATGATATAAGATTAACAGGAATTACTAGGATTCATGATTCATTAAGAAGTAAGCTTTCTATTCTAAAAAATTTAAATCCAAAATCATTAGAAACCGATAAGTTAATACCAAATACTTTTAAATCATTTTTTAGTTTTACAATTACAGATAGTAATTTATTTTTAAAAAACTATCAAGATTATTTAAACCTAAACAATTTAAAAGATGAATTCAACAATCTAGAGGATATTAAAGCTATTAATGAAGTTACTTTTCTACAAGATGAAGAAAAGTCTGTTATTCTAAATTTGATTGACTCAAACTTAATTAATCAACTTTCTTTTTCAAAAGAAATCAATTTTTCTAATGAAATATTTAATCTTTCATCCCCACTTAGATTAAAAGATTTATTCAATTTATTTGACAAAAACTTAGATTTAAAATTTGGTATATTAATTGACAACTTCCTCGTATTAAGTAGTTCTAAAAATCAATTAAAAAAAATATTAACTAGTTATAATAATAAACGAACTCTTATTAATGATATAAGCTACCAAAAAAACAAAGAGAATTTATTAAATAAGGTTTCTTTTTTATGGATGGCTAATACAAAAAGAATTAAAGAAGAAGTTATTTTCAAAAAATCAATCTATGAGGATTTAGATATTAACTTATACCCTTTTATAAATCTTGAAGGGTTAGTTGATGAGAAATTAGTATTACTTAATTTTTATATTGGAAAAACTAAAACAAGAGAGTCTTCAGGAGACATATATAATGAATTGATTGTGTTTAATACAAATAAAATTACAACCCCTCCTAAATGGTTAAAAAATCATAGAAATAATGAATATGATTTTGCATATCAAGATTCGGAAAATTATTTATATCTGTACTCCAATAAAGGTGATTTATTTTGGAAAAAGAAACTCTCAAGTAAAATTATAGGTGAAATTCAACAAGTAGATCTATATAAGAATGGTAGATTACAAATGGCATTTATAACAAGTGACAAATTTTATATTATTGACAGGAATGGTTCTACAGTTCAACCTTTTGAAATATCAATTAAAAATTCTAATAATATCAATAGACTTTCGATTTTTGACTATGAAAATGATAAGAACTATAGATTTTTAATTTCTCAAGACAACTTTATGAAAATGTATGATAGTAAAGGAAGAACTGTAACTGGATTTGATCCAGATAGCTTAAATTCTGATATAATAAACTCTCCAGTACACATAAGAATAAAGGGAAAAGACTATATTCTTGTTCAATTAAATAACGGAAAGTTAAAAATCCTGAACAGAAGAGGAAAAGACAGAATATCAGTTAAACAAAATATTAATTTTAGTGAAAATAATTTCTTTTCTTTTATGAATCTATTTACAACTACTGATAAAAATGGAAATCTTATTCAGGTTGACACTAATGGAAATGTAGTAAAAAATAATTATAGTTTAGGGGAGAATAATACAATAGAAGTTGTGATGGATAATATATTATTTCAATCTGAGAACACTATTAACATAAATGGAAAAATTATTAAAATTCCTGAAGGAAGGTATACAAAGCCCAGATTGTTTAATTATAAAGATACATTATACATAACTATTACAGATCAAAAAGAGAGCAAAGTTTATTTGTTTAATAAGGAAGGGATATTAATTAAAGGGTTTCCGGTTAAAGGAATTAATCTTGTTGATATTAATGATGCTGATAATGATGGGAAAATTGAATTAATTACACAACTTGATGAGAGTTCTGTGATATCATATGAGATTAATTAGTCATAGATAATTCTGCATTAAAGAGTCTAGCAATATTCTCATATAATTTTTCCTTAACTGTTTTAGGTGCTATTTTTTGATTTAAAATTTCTTGTAAAGATGTAACGCCTTTGTCAGAAATTCCACATGGAACTATATTATCAAAATAAGTAAGGTCTGTATTAACATTAAGCGCAAATCCATGCATTGTTACCCACCTACTTGCCTTTATTCCAAAGGCACATATTTTTTTTAATGAATTTGATTCATCCTTTACCCAAACTCCAGTTTCTCCATCTATTCTAAATCCTTTAATTCCAAAAAAACCAATCGTTGATATTATAACTTCCTCAAGAGTCCTAAGATATAGACCAATATCTGTGAAAAAATTATCAAGATCAAGTATTGGATATCCAACTATTTGACCTAATCCATGAAAAGTGATGTCACCTCCTCGATTAATTTTTTTAAAATCAATGCCTTTTAATTTCAATTCCTGATCATCTAATAATAAATTTGAGATCTCTCCACTCTTTCCTATTGTATATATAGGTTTGTGTTCAACAATTAATAGGTGATTTTCCGTTTTAATCTTTTTCTTTAAAGTTCTGTTATTAATTTTTTGGGAAATAATATTATCAAATATTCTCTTTTGATGTTCCCAACTCTTATCATAGGACAAAACTCCAAGATCCTTAACAAGGATTTCATTATTTTTCATAAATATCTCAAATATAGAAATTTAGACTTCAATCATAATCTTAATAAACTTATCTTTGTGAAAAAAGATTTTGAAACTGTCTGAACAGGAGAAAATTAGAAGGGAAAAGTTAGCCAAATTGATAAAACTTGGAGTAAATCCTTATCCAGCTAATTTATATCCTGTTGATCATCTATCAGAAGAAATTAAAACTAAATTTTCTGAAAAGAAAAAAGTTGTCATAGCTGGAAGAATAATGTCTCGAAGAATCCAAGGAAACGCATCATTTGCTGAAATTCTTGATAGTAAAGGGAAAATTCAAGTTTATTTTAACAGAGATGAGATATGTAAGGGTGAAAACAAAGAAAAATATAACATTATATATAAAAAGCTTCTTGATATTGGAGATATAATTGGAATTGAAGGAGAACTTTTTACTACAAAAGTAGGCGAGAAAACTGTTTTAGTTAAAGATTTTACCTTATTAAATAAATCCCTTCGTCCTTTGCCTCTTCCTAAAGAAGATGCAGATGGAAAAACATATGATGAATTTAATGATACCGAGCAAAGGTACAGACAAAGATATGTTGACTTGATTGTAAATCCTCATGTAAAAGAAACATTTATAAAAAGAACTAAAATTATTAACCTTATAAGAGATTTCTTAAATAGTAAAGAATATCTTGAAGTTGAAACACCAATTTTACAAACAATTCCCGGTGGAGCTAATGCAAGACCTTTTATAACTCATCATAACACTTTAGACATCCCACTTTACCTTAGAATTGCTGATGAGCTTTTCCTAAAAAGATTAATTGTTGGTGGATTTGATGCAGTTTATGAATTTTCTAAAGATTTCAGAAATGAGGGTATGGATAAAAATCATAACCCTGAATTTACAATGCTTGAACTTTATGTTGCTTATAAAGATTATTTCTGGATGATGGAGCTAACGGAGTCACTTCTTGAACAGGTATGTATAGAATTAAATGGTGATACATCAATTAATTTTGACTCAAAAAAGATTAGTTTTAAAACACCTTTTAAGCGAATTTCAATATATGACGCCATTAAAAAATATACTGGTTATGATGTTTCAAATATGCAAGAAGATGAACTTAGAGAGATCTGTAAAAAGATGGATATTGAGATAACTGACCAAATGGGTGAGGGTAAACTAATTGATGCCATATTTAGAAACAAATGTGAAAAAAAAATGATTAACCCAACATTTATTACTGACTATCCCAAATCTATGAGCCCTTTAACTAAAGAACATAGAGACAACTCAAATTTAACAGAAAGATTTGAGTTAATAATAAATGGTATGGAGATAGCAAATGCTTATTCTGAATTAAATGATCCTATTGATCAATCAAATAGGTTTGAAGAACAACTCAAACTAAGTGAAAAAGGAGATGAAGAAGCAATGTTTATTGATAAAGATTTTGTGAGATCTCTTGAATATGGAATGCCTCCAACCTCTGGAATTGGTATTGGAATTGATAGATTAATTATGCTTATGACTAACAATACATCTATACAAGAAGTGTTATTCTTCCCTCAGATGAAACCTGAGAATCCTAGTATTGATCTTTCTGAAGAATCTTCTAAAATTCTAAATGTTATAAAAAACAATAATGAATTAAACATAGATGATCTAAAAAGCAAATTTGATTTCTCTAATAAAAAATGGAATAAATTCCTTAAGGAACTCAGAGAAAAAGATTTAATTACAATTTTTAATAGTGAGGAAAATAAAATATTAGTCAAGCTGGCTTAAACTAAACCTTTCAATAAGGCTAATTAACTTTTTTGAATACTCTGGATCTGTTGCATATCCAGCTTTTTTTAATCCCTCTGCCCAAGCTTTATAGTCTTTCTTATTTATATCAAATAGAAATCTATACCTATCTCTATTAACTAAAAAAAGAGAATGATCTTTATATGATTTTACAGGATTCCTGTATGATCTAAAACACTCATTCTCTTCATCATCATCATGATAAATTTTTTTCCCTTTCCAATCTTTATGACATTTTATTCCAAAATGGTTGTTTGCTTTTTTTGCTAAAGTTGTTTCTCCATAACCAGATTCAAGTATTCCTTGCGCCATTGTAATACTTGCAGGAATTTTATAAACTTTCATTTGTTTTCTTGCTATTGGTGCATATAACTTAATATATCTCTCAATTTTTTGATCAACAGTAATGTTAGTATTTGATTTATTTATCCTATTTATAGTTCCACAAGACAATGTGAGAAGTGATAGCACTATTAAAGAGAAAAATTTCATAAATTTGTTTACAACCATTAAAAACTAAGTTATGTTTAAATTAAATAAACTAAAAATATTTTTTTTCACAATATTCCTTTTATTACAATCTTGTGGGATTTATGTTCAATCAGATTATGATAGAGATGTAGATTTTTCGGAATACAATACTTTTGCATTTTATAAACCTGATATTGATAAAGTCAAAATTTCAGATTTAGATAAAAAAAGAATGCTTAAGTATATTGATTTAAGCCTTAAAGAAAAGGGTTTAACAAGATCTGATAATCCTGATATTATTGTAACTATAGAGACTCTATCTAGAGAAAGAGTATATCTTAGAAATAATTTATTTTATGGTTATTATCCTCCATTTTGGGGATATTATAATCATCCAAGGAGTTCAGTTACTTCAAATACCCAAGGAACTCTCTTTATCAATATAATAGATACTAAAAATAATCAGTTAGTCTGGCAAGGAAGAGGAGTTGGAATTATAAATGAATTTAGGAAAGATAGAGACGAGATGATTAGTGATTTTGTGAATAAAATTTTTGAAGAATACCCTCCTAAACCTGACTAATTATTTTTTCAGATTGGGATAGTACAGATTTGATTCCATTAATATTTTTTCCACCTGCAGTTGCAAAAAAAGATTGTCCTCCTCCGCTACCATCAATTAATTGAGAAAGTTCTTTAACAATTTCTGATGCATCTAATTCTTTTTCTTTTACTATATCTTTTGATACAAAACAAGAAATAAATACCTTTTCATTAGTCTGAGAAAGAATAATCATAAATAGTTTATCAATTTGATCAGATACCATAAAACATAAATCTTTAATCGATTTTAAATCTAAATCTAATTCACTTAAAAATATATTAACTCCGTTAACTACACGAATATTTTCAATTACATCCTTTTTCATTGATTGAACCTTAATTTTATTAAGTGATTCGATCTCTTTTTTAAGAAGTTTATTTGCTTCATCAATTACTGCCTTTTCTTTAAAAGCTTTTTTCTTAAGATTTTCAGCTAATACCTTTTTAGCAGAACTTGTAGCTAGAATTCTTCTTATTCCAAATGCTTGTGAACCCTCAGAAATAATTTTGAAGCCCCAAATATCTTTTGTGTTTTTTACATGTGTTCCACCACATAATTCATAAGAACCATTAAATTTTATAGTCCTTACTTTTTCTCCGTATTTTTCTGAGAAAAGTCCAACCGCACCTTTCTTGATAACTTCTTTGTAATCTGCAGATCTATCTTCTACAAGATCTATACTTTCATTAATTAGATTATTAACATAATCTTCAACTTTATTAATTTCCTCAGTAGATAATTTTGATTGATGAGAGAAATCAAATCTAAATGATTCTTCTGATATCATCGACCCCCTCTGTTCAACATGATTACCTAGTATGTTTTTCAGCGCTAAATTGAGAAGATGTGTTGCAGTATGATTTGATTCAATTTGAAATCTCCTTTCTTTATCTATAACACCCTTAAAGGTAGAATCTGTATTATTTGGCATTGTATCAGTTACATGGAGTATATTATCATTATCCTTGATTGTATCTATTATTTTAAAAATATCTTTTGATTTAGACTCAATAAATCCAGTATCTCCAATTTGACCTCCTGATTCACTATAAAACGGGGTGTTATCAAAAACTAAATGAAAATTTATTCCATTTTCTGTTTCTACTTCTCTATATTTTATTAGGTTCATATTGCTTTCTAATTTATCGTATCCAACAAATTGAGACTGCCTGTTTTCATCTATAATTATCCATTTATGATACACTAATTTAGTTTTGGATTTAGATCTTTCTTTTTGTTTTTTCATATTTTCATCAAATCCTTTAACATCAACTTTAATTCCACTCTCAGCAGCAATTAAAGAGGTTAAATCAATGGGGAATCCATAGGTGTCATATAATTTAAAGGCATCTTGTCCCTCAAGAATTTTATTTTTTGAACCTTTGATTAATTTATTAAGCAATAAAATTCCCTGATCTAAAGTTTTTAAAAAAGCTGATTCTTCATCTTTAATCACTGATTCAATTATTCCACCTTCATCCTTAATATTTGGATACTCATCTTGTAAATCTTTTGAAACTTTTGATACTAGTTTATGTATAAATGGAGACTTAATGTCTAAATAGGTATATCCAAACCTGATAGCTCTTCTTAAGATTCGTCTAATAACGTAACCTGATCCAATATTGCTTGGATGTTGCCCATCAGCAATTGATATAATAACAGCTCTAGTATGATCTGAAATAACTCTAAAAGCCTTACCAATCTTATCGTTTTCTAAATATTTCAACCCTGAGATTTTTTCAATCTCAGATATTAATGATTCAAATACATCTGTATCATATGTAGATCTCTTATTTTGAAGAACCATGCAAAGTCTTTCAAGACCCATTCCAGTATCCACATATTTTTTACTAAGCTTTTTAAGTGAACCATCATTTAAACGATTATATTGAATAAAAACAAGATTCCATATTTCAATTATATGGGGATGACCTTTATTTATTAAGTTCCTAGCATTTATTTTGTCTTTTTCTTCTTGTGACCTAATGTCAATATGAATTTCAGAACATGGTCCACATGGTCCATAATCTCCCATCTCCCAGAAATTATCTTTTTTATCGCAATAGATTATTTTTTCTTCTGGAAAAAATTTCTTCCAATAATTATATGTTTCCTCATCTGCTGGAATATTATCATCTTTTGATCCCTTAAAAACAGTAACATACAGATCCTCTTTATTAATTTTATATTGATCAGTCAACAATTCAATTGACCAATCAATAATTTCATCTTTAAAATAATCTCCAAAACTCCAATTACCGAGCATCTCAAAAAAAGTGTGATGATATGTATCTATACCAACCTCTTCAAGGTCATTATGTTTACCAGAAACTCTAAGACATTTTTGTGAATTAACAATTCTTAAATCATTAGGGTCTTCAGTACCTAAAAAGATATTTTTAAACTGATTCATCCCAGCATTTGTAAACATAAGATCCTTATCATAATTATTTAATATAGATTCTGATGAAATTTTTATATGGCCTTTAGACTTAAAAAATTCGATAAATTTTTTTCGAACTTGAAATGATTTCATTTTTTTTATATTTGTATATTCAAACTGGTAGAATCTAGTAGAAAATTACAACAAATTGGCCTATGTCCAAAACTAAATATTATTTTGATAAAGATAACCTGGAGTTTATTCCAATTAAAAGGACTAACCTTAATAAATTATATAATCTATTATTATTCTTCATAAGTTCAATAATTTTTGGAGGATTTATAACTGTATTGCTATTAAATACTGAATTTATTGACACTCCTCAGGAACTGGTACAATCTAGAGAAATTAAAAATTATGAACTTCAATTTAAAGTTCTAAACAAAAAGCTAGAACAAGTTGAATCGACATTAGCCAATGTTGAAAAAAGAGACAATAATCTTTATAGAGTTTATTTTGAAGCAAGTCCAATTCCTGAAGCTCAAAGAAAAATGGGATTTGGAGGTATAAATAGATATGATTATTTAAATGGGTATGAAAATTCTGATCTAATTATTGGTACAACAAAAAGAATAGATATTCTTACAAAAGAACTTGTAATTCAATCTAAATCACTAGATGAGATCGAGCTTCTTGCAAAAAACAAAGAATACCTTCTTTCATCAATTCCTACTATTCAACCAATTAGTAACTCCGATTTAAAAAGAATGGCTTCTGGATTTGGATGGAGAACAGACCCTTTTACAAAAAAAAGAAAAAGACACTGGGGTATGGACTTTTCAGCAGAAAGAGGATCGCCAATTTATGCAACTGGTGATGGGAAAATTTCTAGGGCTGATAATAGGGCAGCAGGTTTTGGGAATCATATAAGAATTGATCATGGTTTTGGTTACGTTAGTATCTATGCGCATTTAGATTTAGTTCAAGAAAAATTTTCTGTGAGAAAAGGAGATAAGGTAAAAAGAGGTGATATTATAGGGTATGTAGGAAGCTCTGGGCGTTCAGTAGCACCTCACCTGCATTACGAAATAACGAAAGATGGGGAAAAACTTAACCCTATTAATTTCTATTATGGGAGTCTTTCACCTGGAGAATTTGATACTCTTATAACCCAAGCTTCGCAAGAGAATCAGTCTCTTGACTAGTGCTATGTATTTTGAATTACCTGATAAAAAATATTTTAGCATAAGTGAGGTCTCTAAACTTTTCAGTGTAAATAATTCCCTAATTAGATTCTGGGAAAAAGAGTTTGATCAGTTAAATCCAAAAGTTAAGCCTTCTGGAATTAGAAAATTTACAAGAGATGATATTGAAAATATTTCTACGATATACAGTTTACTTAAAGAAGAGGGACTAACTATTCAGGGAGCAAAAAAAAGGCTTAAATCAAAGAATAAAATAAATTCAAATAATTTATCTATTATAAAAAAGCTTGAAAAAATTAAATTTGAGCTAAAAAATTTGAAGTCAAATATCTGATTATTTTTTTCTGAAAAAAATATCTATTGGCACACCCTTTAAATCATATTCCTTTCTAAGCTGATTCTCTAAGAATCTCTTGTAAGGATCTTTTATGTATTGTGGTAAATTACAATAAAACGCAAATTGAGGGTAAGGTGTTGGTAACTGTCTAGAAAATTTAATTTTTATATACTTGCCTTTATTACTTGGGGGAGGGGTTTTTTCTATTATTGGTAATATATAGTCATTAAGTTTTTTTGTTGGGATTTTTTGCTTTCTCTTTTCATATACTTCCATTGCAATTTTTATAGCATCAAAAATTCTTTGTTTTTGGGTTGATGAAATAAAAACAATAGGAATATCTATAAATGGTGATGTTTTTTCATGTATTTTATCTTTTATAAAGCTTGTTGTATCTTGATCTTTTTCAACCAAGTCCCATTTATTAGAAAGAATTATAATTCCTTTCTTATTTTTTGCGGCTAACCAAAATATATTTTGATCCTGTGAATCAAATCCTCTTTTAGAATCATAAATTAAAATAGAAACATCCGAATTTTCAATAGCCCTAATAGATCTAAGAATAGAATAGAATTCCACATTTTCACTTATTTTAGTCTTCTTTCTTATTCCTGCAGTATCAATTAAATCAAATTCAAAACCAAATTGATTATATCTAGTATATAAGCTATCTCTTGTTGTACCTGCAACATCTGTAACAATAAACCTATCTTCTCCAATCAAAGCATTTATAAATGAAGACTTTCCAGCATTTGGTCTTCCGATTACAGCAAATTTAGGAACAGGACTCTCTATAAAATCATTCTCAGGTAAAAGTTTAACTAAAGAATCTAATACTTCCCCTGAACCTTGACCATTTATTGATGAAATACAAAAGAGATTAACAAATCCTAAAGAATAAAATTCATTTGAACTTTTAATTAGCTTTGAATTGTCAACCTTATTTACTAAAACAAAAACTGGTTTTGAAGTTTTGTGTAAAAGCTTGGCTATTGTCTCATCCATTCCATTTAAACCATCCTTAACATCAACAATAAATAGAATTACATCAGATTCTTCAATTGCTAGAATAACTTGCTTATCAATCTCTTTTTGAAAAACATCATCTCCTAACTTAAGATATCCACCTGTATCTATTACAGTAAATTCTTTTCCATTCCAATCTGACTTTCCATAATGTCTATCTCTAGTAACACCACTTAATTCATCAACAATAGCATCTTTTTTTTGAATAAGTCGATTAAATAATGTTGATTTCCCAACATTAGGCCTTCCCACTATAGCAACAATTCCTCCCATATAAAAAATATTTTCTATAAATTATATCCAAACCTTTTTAGAGATAACTTATCATTTCTCCAATTCTTTTTAACCTTTATAAAAACCTCAAGAAAAATCTTTTTATTAAAGAACTTTTCTAAATCTTTTCTAGCATTTGTGGCAACTTTCTTTAAAGCAGATCCCTTATGTCCTATCAATATATTTTTTTGGGAGTCTCTTTCAGTAAATATAATAGCCCTTATTTTTATTATTTTGTTTGTTTCCTTAAACTCTTCAGTAACAACTTCAACTGAATATGGAATTTCTTTATTATAATTAAGCAGTATTTGCTCTCGTAAAGATTCATTAACAAAAAATCTTTCAGATTTATCAGTAAATTGGTCTTTAGGGAAAAAGGGCGGTGATTCAGGAATACTTTTTATGAAAATTTCTTTTAATTCATTAATAAAAAAGCCCTCCTTCGCAGATATTGGATATATTTTAATCTCTGGAAAAATATTCTCCCAGTACTTTATAGAACTTTCTAATTTCTCTTGATTAAAAAGATCAATTTTGTTAAGTAAAACCAACTTAGGGACTTGCAGTTTGTTTATTTTCTTAATTAATGAATCATTTTTAAAATCCTTCCCTCCTACTTCATCAATAAAAACTAAAACATCAGAATCAATTAAAGTCTCATTTATAAACTTCATCATAGCTTCTTGCAATTGATAATTTGGAGCCAATATACCAGGAGTGTCTGATATAACTATCTGATAGTCATCACCATTGATTATTCCTTTTATTCTATGTCTGGTTGTTTGTGCTTTGGAAGTAATAATAGAAAGCTTATCCTCCATTAAAGCATTTATTAATGTTGATTTCCCAACATTAGGTCTCCCAATAATTGATACAAACCCAGATTTATGTATTTTCTTACTCATTTTTCGCAAAGATAGTTACTAAAATTTAATGGTTTGCATGTAGTTGTTAAAGTTTATATATTTGCAATATATATCGCGAGGTGGAGAAGTGGTATCTCGTTGGGCTCATAACCCAAAGGTCGCAGGTTCGAGTCCTGCTCTCGCTACTATAAAAGCAATCAGAAATGGTTGCTTTTTTGTTTGTAACTCAATTATACAAGTTCGATTCCCATCTTCTCCACTAGTGTTTATAGGGGTTCACTTTTGTTCATTCTTAATAAAAGCTAAGAGATCAGCCATTTCACTGGGGCTGATTTGATTATCCAATACAAAGGGCATTACAGATAATTCAGCCGCTTGCATTTTGATAATTTCGTCTCTTGGGATAGTCAATTCTTTACCCACTATATCTTTCAGTGTGAGAGAAGTTGAATTTTCTGTAGAAATGATCCCGGCTTTTACAGTGCCATTTTGAAGGGTAATCGTCCAGGAATCGTAACCGTCCGCAATAGATTTACTGGGATTCAAGATGTCTTCCATAAGTGACGATTTACTGCGATTTCGTAGAGAACCCAAGTCAGGGCCAAAATTTGTTCCACCTTCCCCATTCAGTTGATGACAGATATTACAGTAATTATTAAATAGTTTTTTCCCGTTTGTAGTATTGCCTTTTACTGATAAAGCTATTTGATATTTTTGAAGTTCTTTTCTTCTTTGCTCTTCATCTTTTTGGAAAAGCCTTCGAGCTCTTAGTTTAATTTCACTGCTACGATGATTCATTAAATGTGTCTTCCTAGACCACTCAACAGAGGAAGCCTGTATTTTATTATTTTCAATCGCTTCCAATAAGACAAGCATTCTCTCAGGGCTTTCCATAAATAATTTCAAAGCCTCATTTCTGACATCAGGCAGCAATTCGTTCCATTTATCCAACAGAAACAAAACAATATTCGTACCCTCCAGGCGCGTTAAAACCTGAAGTGTAGCGCGTTGAATTTCCTTGTTTGTTCCAGACGCAATAATTGTCTTGAGTGGAATCAACTGCATTTCATTATTTGTTAAAGTTAATAAGGAAAGAGCATCTATCCGCATATCAGGTATTGCCTGTGGGTCGAGGGCAATTTTTAAAGCTTGCTTCATTGTTTTTGCATGTACTTCAGGCAAACCAATAACCTTTAGCAATTCAATTCCTGCCCTTCTTATTTCCGGATGAGTGGATGCTGAAAAGGTGCTCAAAATTTGCTGTTTCTGAGCCGCCATGCCATCTGATTTCGATTTTCCCCATTTCATTCCTTGGGCAATTCCCTGAAGAACAGAACTTTGCCACCAAATGTCTGAAGGCGTATTTTTTTGAACTGCCAGATCGATCATATTTTCAAGAATTTTTTTATCCCCGTTCCTTGTAATGGTTGCGGACAGTGAAGAAATAAACCGCCGTTTTCCTTCAATTTTATTATTGTCAAGCTCTTGTATAGCCTTGGTAAAAAATTGAAAATTATTATTATTTGGATCTGATAATATCGCTAAATGAAACCATTCGCTTTCCAAATCTTTTTTCAGAATTTCTAGACTTGCCTTTTTTGCCTTATCATCATTAATCTCTCCAAGTGTAAGAAGAAGTTGTAATCTTACTTTACTATAAGGATCATTTTTTAAATTCAATAAATCTTTTTCCAGATCAGGAAAATCACTGAGGTGTTTTTCTGCTATTTTAATAGCAGTTTCTCTGACACCTGCTTCAGTATCTTGCAAAGCATTTTGAATTCCTTTTTCTGTTTGCTGCCCTAATTCTTCTAAAATCCAAAGCACATGAATTTTTGCCGATGAGTTTTTTGCCGATGAGATGAGACTGGTTAGTTCTTTACTGAACTTTTCAGGCTTTCTATCCATTAAGATTCGGTGGGCGTTGAGCCTCCACCAACTGTTTGGATGATCCAGAAAACCGATAAGCTCTTCACTAGTTGCCTCGCCAAGAGATAAATTATTCAACCAATTCATTGAAGTCATGTTTTCTGGAGAGATTCGATAAATCCTCCCTTTGTCCATCCCATTATACAAAGCCCCTGATTGCATCATTTTCTCTGACATCCACTCGGGATGCTCAATATATTGGCGGTAATAATCGATCAAATAAATCGCCCCATCAGGACCGATATAAAAATTAACAGGCCGAAACCAACTGTCTTTAGAACGTAAAAATTCTTTTTCCTTATACCGGGGTTTGGCAAACATCACCGCCCCTTTAGTATAAATATTATCTACTCTTACAAGGTTGTGAACAGGTTCAGCGACAAAAGTAGAATTGTCGAAGTCGGCAAATGCGCCCCCAGTGTACCAGGTTACCCCACAAGCAGAAGTCATCACGCCAACTGAAGTCAGCAATTGATGCTCTGGATTGTCAGTGAGGGGGAAAACTTCAACGGGTTGTCCATAATCTGGCATATAGTGGATCGTATTTTTAACTACCAGAGCCGGGTTTCGAGCCAAATAGCTAGCATCAATGACTTCGTGAAATAAATGGTGTTCATTACTATTGGACACATGATGGCCCCATGGGTCAAAGGTGTGTCCAAACTGCGTTTTACCAGACATCATTTCTAATTCATGACTATCAGGTTTGAATCTTACATTCCTTCCAAGTGCATTTTTGGGTAGGACAGGTCCATCAACAATATCTTTAAATCGTATCTCATTTCCATCATCACCAAATTTCTCCATAAACACTTTTGGGGTAGTTGCACCTTCATGACCTAGGTAAATCCACCCATCCAAACCATACATTGGTGAATTCATATTATGCTGTGGATTAGAAAGAGAAAATCCTGTGAGTAGTATTTCTTTCTTATCTGCTTTACGGTCACCATCCGTATCTTCTAAGTAAATCACATCTGGAGAATCGGTAATAATTACACCTTTTTTCCATCTCATTATTCCAGTTGGCAATGTAAGTCCCTCAGCAAATACCGTACTTTTATCTGGTAAGCCATCCTTATCAGTATCTTCCAGAAACATCACTTTCCCAGTTCTGCTTTTATCTGTAGGATAACCATGCATTTCAACTACATACCAGTTGCCATATTCATCTATGGTCATTGCTACTGGATCAGAAATTAGAGGTTCAGAAACAACTAATTCAATTTTAAATCCTGGAGCTATTTCAAAAGATGGGATTGATTGAGGTGAAATTTCCGAGTTATTTGACTGATTATTTTGTTGGCAGCTACATAAGAATAAATAAATAAGGAGAAGAATAGATGTGTTGAATTTTAACATTTCTTATAAGGTTTTTAGTTGATTAAATGTAAGAAAAATAAAAACCCCCTAAAGTTAATTAGAGCCAAATAAGTGCCAATTATATCTTTTGGGCAGACTAAAGATGGAGTTATCTACTAACAAAGCCCACTATATATAGTGGGTTTTATCTTTTGTAATAACTTGAAACTGTACCTTCCCAGTCAGGATCTGCAGAACCAATCCATAGTTTTTTTAATGAATCTAGAGCTACAGCATGAACTCTTCCAAAATAAGCTTTATGAGGTATCCTTTCAACATTATACATAGTTGGAAATAACTGTGCATTAATTAAAGGAAATATTCTTCCTCTTCTATGCTTGGAATACGACATGAATCTCTCTTACCCATAATACTATATCGATTTTTTGAAATAATATCATAAAGATAATCTGAAATAATTCTTGGGATAATAAGAGCAATTTTACCTAATAAAGGGTAGAAGATGCCATCCAGGTTTGTTAATATCTTAAATATTGCTTGTGACTTTTGGTAGACTCTGTATCCATCATCATAATAAATCGTTCTTAGTTTAATATCATTAACTCCTCTTTTTAATAGTTTTTCTTTTGCAAGATCAGATTGTAAAGAGGTATAATATAAATTTCTTCTTTTATTATGCTTCCAAACAAAGTCTACAGTCACATTACAAAAATTACATACACCATCAAAAAATACTATTTTACTATTTTTCATGTAGAGAATGATATTGCTAAAGTCAAAGAAATTACAAATACTTGTAATGTTCTTTTCATAAATCAAACTTACTCAAAAATTTTCTAAAATAGTTCGAAATTGGGACCGTAAGTTCCACTAACAAAACCCACTATATATAGTGGGTTTTATCTTTTATAATAACTTGAAACTGTACCTTCCCAGTCAGGATCTGCAGAACCAATCCATAACTTTTTTAATGAATCAAGAGCTACAGCATGTACTCTTCCAAAATAGGCTTTATGAGGTATCCTTTCAACATTATACTTGCTTGGAAATAATTGAGCATTAATTCTATTAACTCCAAGATGGTTTTCTATATAAAGAATACCATCATCTTTGTAAACTCTAGGGAGGAAAAGAGCATCACTTAGAGGAATTTTTTGTGCAAGATATCTGTATGCAACTTGAGTAATGGCAGTTATAATTCTTTGTCCACCTGCAGCACCCAATGCTAAAACTACTTCATCTCCATTCGTAAATAAGGTAGGTGAAATATGAGAAGAAGCTCTATCTCCTGGTTGATCTTCACCTAGATATCCTCCTAGGTATGGCCCCATTGTTACATTATATAAAAAACCTAACCCTTTTGTTGCAACTTTTGAACCCATATTTGGTCCTAAAGTTTGAGTAATTGCAACTACATTGCCATTTTGATCAGCAGCAGTTAGATGGGTAGTGTGTCCAATGGTAAGATCTGAAGATAAGGTTTCATCAGATTTGTTTTTTAAGGCAAATAATGAATTATCATTATTTATTTCATTAGCTATTTGCATTGCATTATCATAAGATAATATGCTTTTTAATGAGTCAGGATTATTTTGATGATAACGATATTCAAATGCTCGTTTAGAAGCAGTAGAAATTTTAATTGCCCATTCCTCTTCAGATTCTATTTTTAAATTATCAAGAATCTGTAGAATTTGAATAGTTATAGCTCCATATGAGGGAAGATATAATGAATGAATATCGTAACCCTTAAAATTTCCTGTTAAAACTTTTGAATCAAATGCTGAATAATTTTTTAAATCCTCTAATGTGATAAGTCCTCCATTTGATTGGATGTCATTAACAATTTTTTCAGCTATTTCTCCTTCATAAAACCCTGCTTTACCATTTTCAGAAATACTTCTTAAAGTATTTGCTAAATCCTTTTGGAATACAATATCTCCAGGCATAAATGAATCCCCTTCAGAGTTTAGAAAATAAAGCTTAGTACCTTCAAAACTTTCAATTATGTTCTTAACGCTTGCTTGCCTTTTTGCTTCACCAGTTAATATCATATATCCTTCTTCAGCATATCTAATTGCTGGCGCCATTACAGTTTTTAAATCAAGAACACCATGTTCTTCATGTAGTTTTATAAGCCCAGCAACTACCCCTGGAATACCAATAGTTTTATAACCATAGCTTTCTGACGAACTATTCTCACTATTATAACTTAATGGAACTTGTGTGGTTGCATCTACTCCTGCAATATTTCCATCTGCAGTTTTATAAATTGACTGAAGTCTTCCTCCTATTCCACTCATACTTGGTTCAACAACAGATAATGTAAATGCAGATGCTACAGCAGCATCAAACGCATTACCTCCAATTGAGAAGATTGCTTTTCCAGCTTGAGCTGCTAGAGGATGAGGTGCTGATATTATATCATTCTTATGTTGATTTTTAACACTACATCCTATAGTTAGTAAACATACGCTTACATATATAAATATATTTTTAAATAAAGTCATAGTAATAAAAAAAAGATAGAAAAAAAAACACTTATTTACTAATTTACTAACTTTTTATCTTCTATTTACTAACTTTATATTTTAAACAAAAAAAATGAAAACAACATACACTTGTAGTAAATGTGGGATGTCAGTAAATAGCCAATGTGCTAAATGTGATGAACCTTTATTAAATAAAACAATTGAGCTTGATAATGGCGAGAAAGTTCAAGTTTCATATTGTCCAAAATGTGAGGGAAAAATAAAATCTCCAATGTGTTGTGGAGAAGATATGTCTTGTGCTTTATAAATTAGTTGGATAGGAATTTAGATCTATTTCCCAAATTAGCGGTAACATGAAATAAACCATTAATGTTATAATTATAATTGATATTATATTCATTAAAAAACCTTTATTAAACATATCTGATATCTTTAAATACCCTGATCCAAAGACTACTGCATTCGGCGGAGTAGCTACAGGTAACATAAATGCACAAGATGCTGCAACTGCAGCAGCAACCATTAAACCAAATGGATGAACATTTAAACCTAAAGATAAAGGTGCCAAAACAGGAAGTATCATGGCAGTAGTAGCAAGATTAGATGTAATTTCAGTTAAGAAATTAATCATAGCAACAGTAAATAGGATTATAAAAAAGAATGGTAAAACTTCAAATGATTCCATTTGACCACCAAGCCAGAGAGCTAAACCACTTTCCTGAAATGCCTTTGCTATAGCTAATCCTCCTCCAAATAATATTAGAATCCCCCAAGGCACACCAACTGAATCATCCCAATTTATAAGTCTTCCTTTTTTATTTGACGGAATAATGAATAAAAGAGTCGCAAAGAATATTGCAATTATAGTGTCATCGATAAATGGTATAAAAATTTCTAAAACTTTTTTCAGAATCCAACATAATGCTGTTAAAGCAAAAACAATCAGTACTCTTTTCTCTTCATAAGAAATTTTTCCCAGTTTATCTTTAAGCTCTCTTATCTTCTCTATTTTAATATCATAGCTGCTTAATTCGCTCTTATATGCAACCCTAGTTAAATAAAAGTAGCATAGGGATAACAATATTATTGATACAGGAAATCCAAAAACGAACCATTCAAAAAAATCTATTTCATAACCATACATATTATGTATTATACCAACCAAAATAGTATTAGGAGGAGTTCCTATTATTGTTGCTACACCACCTATTGAGGCACTATATGCAATTGCAAGCATAATTATTTTACCAAAGGTATTATCTTTTTTTCCTTCTTTAATTTGACTTACTATAGCTATAGCAATTGGAAGCATCATTACAGAAGTTGCTGTATTTGATATGAACATCGATAATGATGCTGTTGCAATCATACATCCTAAAATAATTCTGTTTAAACTAGAACCAACCCATAGAATGATATTTAAAGCAATTCGTTTATGAAGATTCCACTTCTCAATTGCAATTGCGATTAAGAATCCTCCAAGATATAAGAATATATATTTATCCCCATAAGAAGCTGAAGTTAGCTCAATACTTAATCCTCCAGTTAATGGAAAAAGAATAAGTGGAAGTAATGAAGTGGCTGCAATTGGAATTGCTTCTGTTACCCACCAAATTGCAATCCAAATTGTAGATGCTAATATACTTTTTCCTTCACTTGATAAACCTTCAAAATTGAAAAAGAAAAATATTAGAACAAACATCAATGGTCCTAAAATGAGCCCTAATGTTTTTTTTGATATCATATAATGGTAATAATTAACTTAATCTTTAATTACGGGGTAATCAATCCCAAGTTGCTGAAGATAAGTTTCATATTTTGTTTCATCAAAATAGAATTCCTTCAATCTTGATTTATATTGTTCCATTATATCTTTATTTAAAAAAGTAGCAGGAGGATCATTTTCTGAGATCATGGGTCTATATTCTGTTTCTTCCTTCTGAACATTTTCGAAATAGTCTTTAGCTTGAGTTAGTTTCTCAGGTTTTAACAAAAAGTCTAAAATTGTCATAGCTAATACCTTGGCGCCAGCATTTGCACCTTTATGAGCAATAGGAGTTGCCATAGCTATTGAATTAGACCAGTGGTGTCCCTGAAGTCCTGGAATATTTGATGGGAATCTCAAAGTTACTGTTGGAACTTTCCAAGAAATATCACCAATATCATCAGAACCACCGCTAATATCATATGAGAGGGGTGATCCAATTTTATTTATTTTAGTTGCCAGTCCTGAAGTATTTGAAGAATTAACTTCTTTTTGAACTGCTATTGCTAATTTTTGATCATTTTCAGACCAGTCAGGAAGACCTATGTTATTAATATTCTCATACATCTCTTCAGCAATAACTTTATTAAAATGTCTTGGCCAAGCAGTTCCTAGAATCCTAGATGTAAATGAAGTATTAGTCATTAAAGCCGCACCTTCTGCTATTTTATTTGCAATACCATACATGTCCATTATTCCTTCATATTTAATATCTCTGAAGTAAAACCAAATTGATGCTTTTGAGGGAACAACATTTGGTTGATCTCCAGCATCAGTAAAAATTGAGTGTGATCTTTTTAAAGGATGAAGATGCTCACGTTTGTAATTCCATGCAATATTCATTAATTCAGCAGCATCTAATGCACTTCTTCCTCTCCATGGTGCTCCTGCAGAATGAGCCGTTTCTCCATCAAATGTATACTCTACTGAAATTAGCCCAGTTCCAGTTGCTAACCCCCATGAAACTCCTAAATTACTACTAACATGAGTAAAAATACACATGTCTATATTGTCAAAATATCCATCTCTCACATACCATGCTTTAGTTCCAATTTGTTCTTCTGCTACACCAGGCCATAAAACTAAAGTTCCTTCTATATTGTTGTCTTTCATAATTTTTTGAACTGATAAGGCAGCTGTAATCACAACAGGTAGACCTGAATTATGACCTTCTCCATGTCCTGGAGCTCCTTCTATAATAGGTTTATGATAAGCTACACCAGGATACTGAGAAGCTTTAGGAATACCATCAATATCACTACCAAGAGCTATAGTAGGCCCTCCATCTCCATTAGACCAAGTTGCAAACCAAGCAGTTGGCACATTTGACGCTCCCTTTTCTATTATAAAATCATTTGATTCTAAAATTGATGTTAAATAATTTGAAGTTTCAAATTCTTGAAATCCTAATTCAGAAAAGCTAAAAACTTTATCAACCATAATCTGAGTTTTTTTCTTATCCTCTTCAACAAGATTAATTGCAGTATTTTTTAAAGATTTAATTTTTTTATTTGAATATTTCTTCTGAGCATTAAGATTCATCCCTATTGAAAGAATCATGACAGAAATAATTAATGTAGTTATCCTTCTCATATTAGTAAGTTTTTTTAAATTATTAGTAAGTTTTTTTAAATATAGTAATATCTTTTAATAGTGATATCTTTTAAAGGATTCTATTGCAGCATAATCTGCAAGGCCCATTTTTTTATATTTAAGTGCAGTTTCTTTATTCCTTTCTTCAGCTCTAATCCAAAACTCTCTTAGATCTTGACCCTGAAACATTACGCCATCTTTTTGAGTTTGGTGAAAGAAAATTGATGTTCTTTTTCTTAATACTTGATTTGGACTCATTGGTACAGCCATATCTATATTATAAATATCCCACTCTAGCCAAGCTCCTCTATATAGCCATAACCAACAATCTTTAATAAACCTTTCTCTTTTAATAGATTTCAATGCATCAAAAATTATATTTAGACATACTTTGTGTGTTCCATGAGGATCTTCAAGATCTCCAGCAGCATAAATTTGATGAGGTTTTATCTTTTTTATTAATAGAGCTGTCTTTTCTATATCTTTTTCTGAAGGAAGATTCTTTTGAATTTTACCAGTTTCATAAAAAGGTAAATTCATGAAATGAGTATTCTTATCTGGAATACCAATATATCGTGTAGCTGCAATTGCTTCACTTTTTCTTATAAGACCTTTTAATTTTCTAACTTGTTTTGAACCAATCTGATCAATTCTTTTATTTTTTAGCTCTTTAATTAAAACTTTTAAATCATTAGTCTTAACTTCATTCACATCTTTTGAAACCTCAAGGAATTTTAAGGCATCATGATTAGATACAGCAATATTTCCTGAAGTCTGATAAGCAACATGAACATCATGACCTTGAGATACAAGTCTATCAAAGGTTCCTCCCATTGAGACAACATCATCATCTGGATGTGGGCTAAAGATTATAACCCTTTTAGGATTCGGAGATTTTCTTTCTGGTCTAGTTTTGTCATCTGCATTTGGCTTTCCTCCTGGCCATCCAGTTATTGTATTTTGAAAATGATTAAATATTAAAATGTTTAATTCGTAGGAAGATCCCTCTAGAACTAATAAATCAGAAAGTCCATTTTTGTTATAATCTTCATCAGTTAATTTAAGTATAGATTTTCCTGTAATCTCGGTAAGCCAAACAACAGCTCTTCTCTTCATTAGATTAGTCCATTTACAAGTGTCAACTAACCATGGCGTTTTAGATTTTATTAATTCACTTGCAGACTCATTATCTAATACTAATGTAGTATTATTATGTTTTTGAAGATATGATACTGGAACTAAAGGCGTGACATCTCCTTCAACTGACTTTTTTACAATTAAACCCTTATGAATACCCCATGCCATAACTATTATTCTTTTAGAATTAAAAATAGTTCTAACCCCCATAGTAATTGCTGTATTAGGAACATTTTCTTTTCCACCAAAAGTCTTACTTGCATCAAACCTTGTAGCATCATCAAGATTAATTAGTCTAGTTTTAGAATTAAAATGTGATCCTGGCTCATTAAACCCTATATGACCTGTTCTCCCTATACCTAAAATTTGTAGGTCAATTCCTCCACTCTCTTCAATTTTTTTCTCATATGATTCGCAGAATTTTTTTATTCCTTTAGGCTTAATCTCTCCTAATGGTATATTTATATTTTCTTTTGGAATATCAAGATGATCAAATAAATTCTCACTCATAAACTTGTGATAGCTATTTTTATCATTTACTTTAATTGGATAATATTCATCAAGATTAAAAGAAATAACATTCTTAAAACTTATTGATTCTTCTTTATGAATCTTAACTATTTCTTTATATATAATCCTAGGTGATGAACCAGTTGCAAAACCTAAGACACAATTTTTATTTTTTGCTTGTTTTGATTTAACCAAGTCACAAATCTCTCTAGCAATTAACTTTGATGCAATTTCAGAATTTTCAAAACATACAGTATGAAGTTTCTCAAATCTCGTTTCTTCATTAATTCCAGGAGATTGGTATTTTATATTTTTTTTACCCATTGTCAATAATATGGAACTACAAAGTTAATAATGTTTTAATTTAAAATTATTCTTTTGTTTTTTTAATTTTTATATTCATGGCTTAATTTATGAATACATTAATTATTGGAAGTGGTCCCGCTGGTTATACAGCTGCAATATATGCAGCTCGAGCAGACTTGAAACCAATAATTTATACAGGTCTTGAACCTGGAGGCCAATTGACTACAACCACAGATGTAGATAATTACCCTGGCTATCCAAAAGGTATTGATGGTCCAACAATGATGCATGAATTAAAAGAACAAGCTGAAAGGTTTGGCACTGAAGTAAGAATTGACTTTATATCTAAAGTTGAATTCTCATCAGAAAGAGGTGGGGTTCATATGGTGTTTTCTCAAGATGGAACTAAAATTGAAGCCAAAACAATTATTATCTGTACTGGAGCTTCAGCAAAATATTTAGGTTTACCAAGTGAACAAAAATTAATTGGTGGAGGTGTTTCTGCTTGTGCAGTTTGTGATGGATTTTTTTACAAGAATCAAGAAGTAGCTGTTGTAGGTGGAGGAGATACAGCAGTTGAAGAAGCTACTTATTTAGCTAAAATATGCTCAAAAGTAACTATGATTGTTAGAAAAGATCACCTAAGAGCTTCTAAGGCTTTGCAACATAGAATTAATAAGTATCATAATATTTCAGTTTTGTTCAATCATGAAGTAAAGGAAGTTATGGGACAAGATGTAGTTCAGGGGATTAAAATAACAAACAATTTAACTGAAAAATTGAGTGAAATAAATATAACTGGACTATTTCTAGCCATTGGCCATATACCTAATACTGAAATTTTTAAAGGTCAGATAAAGATGGACAATAATGGATATATAATTACTGAATCCAAATCTACTATTACAAATGTACCTGGAGTTTTTGCTGCTGGAGATGTTCAAGACAAAGAATACAGACAAGCGATCACTGCTGCTGGAACTGGTTGTATGGCTGCTTTAGATGCTGAAAGATATTTACAAGAAATTTAATTTCTTTTTATTGCCCTAAACCATCTATCTGGAATATTATCCTTTAATGCAGAATTGTAATCAGTTTCTAGACATGGTAAATATCTTTTTTCATCATTGTCAGATAAAATAATTTCTAACCACCATCTATCACTTCTCTTGCTTTTTATAAAAACCAAATCTCTTCCTGATACCGATACATTATATTTTATAAAACCAGTTGAATCATTAAATAAAGGTTCAAGAAATCTAGAATTAACACCTTCAATAAAATACCAAATTATTTGAGCATAAAGTTTATTTGAAATAGGATTATTTAATAATTCAAACAAACCAAAAAATCTAGATTTATCGCTAATTCCAGAATACCTAGATAAAATACATATTAGCCTGCTATCAATACCATTTGGATTACCATTATCAAAATTTCCAGAAGAAATCCAAGATAATGCTTTCATATCTAAACCAATTATATGAGCATCTCTTAATATTGGTTCCGCACTTTTGTGATCACCAATTAAATCTCCTAATGAGATATAATCAAAAAAAAGTTTCTCCATTAAATCTATCTCATCAGGAGAACAAAGATGTCTTTGATATCCTAAATTTGTAAAATCATTTAATTTAGATGAATCATCAATAATTATTTTATTCATATATGATCTGCTTGATAAAAGATCTTCTTCCTGATGAAGGTCAAATTGATTATCTACTAAAACTATATTAACCTTTTTATTGAAATTACTGTAAGATTTAAAAATTGGAAAAATTATATCATTACTTCCCCCAACTATTATTGTGATTATTTTTTTTTTTCTTAAAAAAAGACATAATTCAGAAATTGCATGGTATGTATCGTTTGTTGTTTCACCATTAGGGAGATTCCCTAAATCAGAGATCGATTTTTTCCACTTTCCAAGATTTAATTGATAAAACTCTTTACGAAGATTAGATAAATTAAAATGTGTTGACTCAAAAAACGAATTCCTAGTTTCACTAATTCCTATGATTGCAATATCAGTTGAATCTAGATCTGGAAACCCTAAATTTTCTGTATAAATTTGAATTTCTTCTCCTATTGAACCACTTTTTTTTGATTTTAAAGAATTAAATTCTTCTTCATTAATTGGTTTGAGAAGTTCAATGATCATTTCTTCTTTTTTGTTTTTAGATAATTTTGAGCTTCTTCAAGTGAAATCTTTTTTGGATCAATTTCTTTAGGAATTTCCACTTTTCTATTTCCACTGGAGATTTTAGACCTTCCCCATCTAGCTTTTTCAATTTTTATTTCCTGATCAGGCCATTCTTTAATTAGCTTATCTTTGTCCTTCTGTATTTTGTTTTTAATTAATTCTTCTATATTCTCAATAGTTAGATTATCAAAATCAAATGTCTTATTGACATTTATAAAACTTTCATTCCATTTTATATAAGGTCCAAATCTACCAACTCCTTTTGTTACAGGTAGGTCATCAAAAAAGTGAATTGGTTCATCAACCTTAAGCTTTTGATCAATTAATACAATAGCTTCACTTAACTCTATTGTAAATGGATCATGGTTTTCTGGGATTGAAATTGATTTTGATGAAAATTTAATATATGCTCCATATCTTCCATTATTAACAGTAACAGTCTCATTTTTATACTCACCTAGTTCTTTTGGGAGCTTAAATAAGTCAAGAGCGTCATCAAGAGTTATATTCTCAAGTTGTTGATCTTTGGTTAAACTTGCAAAAATTGGTTTTTCTTCATCTTCTGTGCTTCCAATCTGTGCAAGTGGTCCAAATCTGCCTAGCCTAACTTTTACTACCCTTCCTGACTTAGGATCATTTCCTAAAATTTTTTCTCCTGATTGTCTCTCAGCAGTTTCATTAACTTCAGTAACATTAGAATGGAAATCTTTATAAAATCGTTTAATTATTTCTGACCATTCTTCATTTCCTGAAGCAATTTGATCAAAATTCTTTTCTACTTCTGCCGTAAATCCATAATCAAGAATATTTCTAAAATTATTTACTAAAAAATCATTAACAATTACTCCAATATCAGTCGGAATTAATTTACCCTTGTTTGAGCCTGTTCTTTCTTTCAAAATTTGATTTGAAATTTGATTATTTGAGAATTCAAGAAATTTATACTCTCTTTCAGATCCTTCATTACTTCCCTTTTCAATATAACCTCTTTTCTGAATAGTAGAAATTGTTGTAGCATATGTAGCTGGTCTACCAATTCCAAGTTCTTCCATTTTTTTAACTAAAGAGGCTTCCGTATATCTTGATGGAGGGCTTGAAAACATTTCTTTTGAAGTTATCTTATCAAGTTTAAGCTCTTCGCCTTCTTGAATTTTTGGTAATACACTCTTCTCTTCTTCATTTTCATCGTCAGTACCTTCAAGATAAACTTTAAGAAAACCCTCAAATATTATTACTTCACCTGTTGACGTAAATTTATTGTCATATTTATCAGATTTTATTTTCACTATAGTTTTTTCAATCTCAGCATCTGCCATTTGAGATGAAATTGTTCTTTTCCAAATTAATTTATAGAGCCTTTGTTGATCATAGTCAGATGTTATTTCTTCAATATCTATTTTAGTAGGCCTAACAGCCTCATGAGCTTCTTGGGAAGATTTATTTTTATTTTGAAAATTTCTTGATAAAACAAATTTTTCGCCAAATTTAGATTTTATCTTATTAATTATTGAATCTTTAGACTCATCTGAAATAGTAACACTATCAGTTCTCATATAAGTTATAAGCCCAGCTTCATAAAGCTTTTGAGCAGTACTCATAGTCCTAGAAACTCCAAACCCAAGTTTTCTTGATGCTTCTTGCTGAAGAGTTGAAGTAGTAAAAGGAGGAGTTGGTGATCTCTTTAATGGTTGTTTAGCTAACGAGTCAATATGAAAAATTGCATTTTCATTTTGAATAAAAAAGTTTTTCACCTCTTCATCTGTTTTAAACCTAATATCAAGCTCAGATTTGATTTGCTCTCCTGCTAGATTATTAAAAACACCAATAGTTTTAAAACTATTTTGAAATTCGTGTTTTTGAATTTCTCTTTCTTTCTCTACAATTATTCTTACACAAACTGATTGAACTCTTCCAGCAGATAAACCAGTTTTTACCTTTTTCCATAACACAGGAGATAGTTCATATCCAACAAGTCTATCCAAGACCCTTCTAGCTTGTTGGGCATTAACAAGATTATAGTCAATAGATCTAGGGTTTTCTATTGCCTTAAGAATAGCATTTTTTGTAATTTCATGAAAAACAATTCTATCAAATTCTTTATTATTTAGATTAAGGGTTTCATATAAATGCCAAGCAATTGCTTCTCCTTCCCTATCTTCATCACTGGCAAGCCAGACTTTGTCTGATTGTTTTACATATTTTTTCAGGTCTTTAACAACCTGTTTTTTTTCATCTGGGATAATATATTTTGGTTTGAAATCATTCTGTATATCAACTCCTATTTCACTTACAGGTAAATCAGATATATGGCCTACACAAGAAACAACCTTAAAATCTTCTCCTAAGATTTTTTCAATTGTTTTTGCTTTTGTAACAGACTCTACGATAACTAAATTTCTTGACATCAAATAAAAATTTGGTCTTAAAAGTAAACAGATTTATTTTGTTAAAAATATAAAAATTTAATTTTATCAATTTTTACTTTATTTTTTTTTGGTAATTTTTTAAAAAAACAAACTACTTTTGTATATAATTTATGATAGTAGAGCAAATATATACGAGTTGCTTATCACAAGGTTCATATTATATTGAAAGTAATGATGAAGTAGCTATTATTGATCCTATTAGAGAAATAGATTCATATCTAGAAAAAGCTAATAAAAGGGGGAGCAAAATAAAATATATTTTTGAAACCCATTTACATGCTGATTTTATTAGTGGTCATATTACTTTAGCAAAAAAAACAGGAGCTGATATTGTTTATGGACCAAATACAGAAACTTCATTTAATAAATTATCTGCAAAAGATGGACAAGAGTTTAAAATTGGTGATTTAACAATAATTGCATTGCATACACCAGGACATACTCTTGAAAGCACAACATATTTATTAAAAGATGAGACAGGAAATGATCATGCAATTTTTACAGGTGACACTCTATTTATAGGAGATGTTGGAAGACCAGATCTATCTCAAAACACTAAAGTTGATACTAAATTATTCGCTGGATTGTTATATGATAGCTTAAGAAATAAAATTATGACATTAGATGATGAAATCTTAATCTATCCTGGTCATGGTGAAGGATCCTCATGTGGGAAAAACCTCAGCTCAGAGACTATTGGAACTCTAGGCAATCAAAAGAAAACGAACTATGCACTAAGGGAAAATATGACAAAAAGTGAGTTTATTGATGAAGTCCTGGATGGGCTTGATAAACCACCAAAATACTTTCCTTTTAATGTTTCTATGAATAAAAATGGATATGATGATTCAAAAGAAGTTCTACAAAAAAATTTAAACCCTCTTGATCCTGATAAATTTGAAGATTTAATTTCAAAAAGAGATGTAATTGTTTTAGATGTTAGACATCAAGATGATTTTGCAAAAGCACATATTCCTAATTCCATCTTTATTGGATTAGATGGAAGGTTTGCTCCGTGGGTAGGGGAGATTTTAGAGGATATTAATACTCCTATTCTACTTGTAGTCCCTAATGGAAGAGAAGAAGAAGTTATTACTAGATTATCAAGAGTAGGTTTTGACCATATTCTAGGATATCTAAAAGGAGGGATTGAAAATTGGACATCAAAAGAAAAAGTAACCTCTTCTATAGATTCTTCTAAGGCATCTGTTCTTAAAGATCTTGAGAATAAGTCAAAACACCTTATACTTGATGTTAGAAGCCATGATGAACATCAAAATGAATCAATATCAGGTTCTTTAAATATTCCTTTAAAATCAATAAATAAATCTATTGATCAAATTAATTTTAAATCTAAATTCTATATACATTGTCAAGGTGGTTATAGAAGTATGATTGCAGCTTCAATACTAAAAAAGAATGGCATTCACAGTTTTTCTGATGTTAAAGGGGGATACAATTCAATCAAAAAAGCTAGTTTAAAGCTTTAATAAACTGACAAATTGGCATAATTTAATATAATTGATTAATTTTACAAGTCAAATTATAGAATTATTAAAAAAAATAAACTTTATATAGAGACCTATGGCTGTCAGATGAACTTTTCTGATAGTGAAGTTGTTGCTTCAATTCTTAAAAAAGAAGGTTATGAATTGACTGATAATTCTAAAGAAGCAAACCTTGTTTTACTTAATACATGTTCAATAAGAGATAAAGCTGAGCAAACAGTAAGAAATAAATTAAAAAATTTTAATTCTTTGAAAAAACAGAATAATAAATTAAAAGTAGGTTTATTAGGATGTATGGCTGAAAGATTAAAAGAAAAATTAATTGAAGAAGAACAAGTAGTAGATTTAGTAGTTGGCCCTGACTCATATAAAGACTTGCCAAATCTTTTGAATGAAGTTGAGCATAATCAAAAAGCTGTAAATGTTATTTTATCTAAGTCGGAGACTTATGGCGATATTTCTCCTGTAAGAATTCATAATAATGGGATTAATGCATTTGTTTCAATAACTAGAGGATGTGATAATATGTGTACCTTTTGCGTTGTTCCTTTTACTAGAGGAAGAGAGAGGAGTAGAAGTCCTGAAAGTATAATTAGAGAAATTTATGAGCTATCAGAAAAAGGTTATAGAGAAGTTACTCTTCTAGGGCAAAATGTAGACAGCTACTTGTGGTATGGTGGTGGACCAAAAAAAGATTTCATAAAAGCTTCTAATGAGCAAAAGAAAAATTCAAAAAGATTTTCTAACCTCTTAGATTTAATTGCATCAAATTTCCCTCAAATTAGAATTAGATTTTCAACATCTAATCCTCAGGACATGACTATTGATGTTCTTGAGACCATCGCTAAATACAATAATATCTGTAATTATATTCATTTACCAATTCAATCAGGAAGTGATAGAATTTTAAAAAAGATGAATAGACTTCATACAAGACAAGAGTATCTTGAGCTTATTAAAAAAATAAGAGAGATAATCCCTAATTGTGGAATTTCTCACGATATAATGACTGGTTTTCCATCTGAAACTGAGAAAGACCATCAAGACACATTAACTTTAATGGAAGAGGTGAAATATGATTTTGGATATATGTTTGCCTATTCTGAAAGACCTGGAACTTATGCTGCAAGAAACTTTCGAGATGATATAAAAAAAGAGATTAAACAAAGAAGGTTAGAAGAAATTATTAATCTGCAACAAAAACATAGCAAAGAAAGAAACCAAAAATTCTTGAATTTAACATGTCCTGTTTTAATTGATAAATCTTCAAAAAAGTCAGATGGTTTTTGGAGTGGCAGAACTAGTGAAAATAATGTAGTTGTATTTCCAAAAGAAAACTACTCTCCTGGAGATATTGTGCAGGTAACAATTGAAGACTTTACTTCAGCTACATTAATCGGTAAAGCAAAAAAGAAATCATTAGCTATTTAATATGGAATCTATTCAATCTGTTAAACAAAGATTTGGAATTATTGGAAATAATAATAAACTAAACAGAGCACTTGAAAAATCAATTCAAGTCTCGAATTCTGATATTTCTGTTCTCGTAACTGGTGAGAGTGGTGTTGGTAAGGAGAGTATTCCTAAAATAATTCATCAATACTCTCACAGAAAACATGCTAAGTATATTGCAGTTAACTGTGGAGCAATTCCTGATGGAACAATTGACTCTGAATTATTTGGACATGAAAAAGGTGCTTTTACAGGTGCAACTAGTAACAGGAGTGGATATTTTGAAGTTGCTGATGGAGGAACTATTTTTTTAGATGAAGTTGGTGAACTTCCTTTGTCTACTCAAGTAAGATTATTAAGGGTTTTAGAAAGTGGTGAATATATTAAAGTAGGATCATCAAAAGTAGATAAAACCAATGTAAGAATAGTTGCTGCTACAAATATTAATATGGATGATGCAATAAGGTCTGGAAAGTTTCGAGAAGATCTTTTTTATAGATTAAGCACAATAATTATAAACATTCCTCCTTTAAGAGAAAGGAAAGAGGATATTTCAATTTTATTTAGAAAATTTGCATCAGACTTTGCCCAAAAATATAACATGCCTACTTTAAGGCTTGATGAAAAAGCTGAAGAGCTTTTATGTCAAAATGAATGGAGAGGAAACATAAGGCAATTAAGAAATATCGCTGAACAAATGTCTATACTTGAGAAAGAAAGATTAATAAAAAGTGAAAAATTAAATGCTTACTTACCAGCTAAAACCAGTAAACTTCCAGCTACACTTAATAGTATTAAAAACGAGTCTGGATCATTTTCATCAGAGAGAGAGATTTTATATAAAGTTTTGTTTGATATGAAAAGTGATTTAACTGATTTAAAACAATTAACTTTAGAGTTAATCAAAAATGAAGATTCAAGTGAAGTTAAAGAAAAAAATCAAGGTTTAATTGAAAAAATTTATGGTGATCCTAGCTCTAAAAATAAGGATATTTCACATGAAATAGATTCTGTAAATATTAAAGATCCTGCTTTGAGCATTGAAGCAAATGAAATTGAAAATTCTGAAAAATTTGAATATGCTGAAACCATTGAAGAAGAAGAGACACTTTCACTTTTAGATAAAGAAATTGAAATGATCAAACAAGCATTAATCAGAACTAAAGGAAGAAGAAAACTAGCATCTAAAGAACTAGGAATTTCTGAAAGAACTCTTTATAGAAAAATTAAACAACATAAATTAGGAGATATAAATGAACTTTAAACAACTCTTTATTGGTTTATACTTAATTGTTACTTCATGCGGAATTTATTCTTTCACTGGATCATCTATTCCTGTTGGAGCAGAAACTTTTCAAGTAAACTATTTTGAAAATAATTCCGGAGGTAAACCAGGATCAACAATTGAACCAGGACTTGATAGAGACTTTACTATTGCACTTCAAGACCTTATAGTTAACCAAACAAGTTTAAGTCTTGTTAATGAAGGTGGAGATTTACTGTATGAGGGGGAAATAACTGAATTCAGCATAACTCCAATGGCAGCAACTGCTGAAATTAAAGCTGCACAGAATAGACTTACAATGAGAGTTAGTTTAAATTATGAGAATAAACTAAATGAAGAAGATAATTTCAAAAAACCTTTTTCTTTTTATTATGATTTTCCTGGTAATCTTCAACTATATGATATTAAGGATGCGGCTTTAGTTGATATTTTTGAAAGAATTACTCAGGATATTTTTAATGAAACACTAGCAAAATGGTGATATATGATATCTGAAAAATTTAACTACATTATTAATAATTTTAACCCAAAAGATAACAATCAGTTGTCTGATTTAAAACACCTCTTTAATAAGTATCCTTATTCTCAGACCATATCTGCCTATTACCTTAAATCGATTAAAAGTCAAGGTGTGAATAACTTTTCTCGTATCCTTAGTAGAGCTGCAATTCTATCATTTGATAGGGCAAATTTGAAAAATTGGATGACTACTGAAATTTTTTTAGATAATAAAAAAGAGATTAACAAAGATTTAGAAGACAAATTTACTTTTCTTGATTGGTTTGATAAAATTTCTAATAAGAGTGATAGTAAAATTGATGAAAAATTAAACCTAATTGAAACCTTTATTGATAAGAAATCAAATTTAATAATTAAAGAGAAAGATTCTGAATATAAATTCAAACCCAAAGAACATGATAAAAATGATCCTGAGTTAATTACAGAGACCCTTGCTAAGATATTAACTAATCAAAAAAAATACAAAAAAGCTATCAAAGCTTATAAAATATTAAGTTTGAAATATCCAAAAAAAAGTAGTTTCTTTGCAGACCACATAAAGAAAATTAAACGTTTAGAAAAAAAATAAAATAATGGGAACATTCTGGATATTTATTTCGCTGATACTTTTTGTCTGTTTTCTTTTAATACTCGTTATAATGGTTCAAAATCCTAAAGGAGGAGGTCTTTCTTCAACATTTGGAGGAGGCCAACAACAAATTGGTGGAGTACAAAAGACAACTGACTTTCTTGATAAAAGTACATGGGTATTAGCAATAGTACTTGGTTCATTAATTCTTATTTCTAATGTCTCTGTTATAAATGATATTAATGATTCAGAATCTATTTTGATAGATGAATCAACTATTGAAGAAACAATTCCAGAGATTCCAGAGAATACTGGAGAAAACAACTAATTAATTTATTGTGTCAAAATGTCATTAAAATGTTATTGGCATAGTTTATGACAAATATTTAAAAAAAAGATAGTTATGAATAAAATAAATATTAAACCATTAGCAGATAGAGTTTTAGTTGAACCCTCAGAGGCTGAGACTAAGACATCTTCTGGGATTATAATTCCAGATACTGCAAAAGAAAAACCTCAAGGAGGAAAAATAGTGGCTGTTGGTCCGGGCACAAAGAAAAACCCTATAACAGTTAAAGTTGGAGATATTGTACTTTATGGAAAATACTCAGGAACTGAGCTACAACATGATGGAGTAGACTACTTGATTATGAAAGAAAGTGATATTCTAGCAATTGTTTAATTAAAAATCTAAAAAAATGGCAAAAAAAATTGAATTTAATATAGAAGCTCGTGAAGGCATAAAGCGAGGAGTAGATGCTTTAGCAAATGCTGTTAAAGTTACTTTAGGCCCTAAAGGTAGAAATGTTATTATTGGGAAATCTTTTGGCGCACCTCAAGTCAGTAAAGACGGTGTAACTGTTGCAAAAGAAATTGACCTAAAAGATAATCTTGAAAATATGGGGGCTCAAATGCTTAAAGAGGTAGCTTCTAAAACTAATGATTTAGCTGGAGATGGAACAACAACTGCAACAATATTAGCGCAATCAATAGTAAATGAAGGATTAAGAAATGTTGCTGCAGGAGCAAACCCAATGGACCTTAAAAGAGGTATTGATAAAGCAGTTACATCTGTAGTTCAAAATCTGGAAAAGCAATCAGTAGAAATTGGGAGTGCATCTGATAAAATCCTACAGGTAGCTAGTGTCTCTTCAAACAATGATTCGGCAATAGGGACTCTAATTACTGAAGCTTTTGAAAAAGTAGGAAAAGAAGGTGTTATTACAGTTGAAGAGGCAAAAGGTACTGAAACTTACGTTGATGTAGTTGAAGGAATGCAGTTTGATAGAGGTTATATCTCTCCATATTTTGTGACAGATTCAGAAAAAATGGAAGCTGATCTTGAAACTCCTCAAATACTAATTACTGATAAAAAGATATCAGTTATGAAAGATTTACTGCCTATACTTGAACCCGTTGCTCAAACTGGCAAACCTCTTTTAATTATTGCAGAGGATATAGATGGTGAAGCACTTGCAACATTAGTGGTTAATAAACTTAGAGGTTCTCTTAAAATTGCTGCAGTTAAAGCTCCTGGTTTTGGTGATAGAAGAAAAGCTATGCTTGAAGATATAGCTATACTAACAGGTGGTACTGTAATTTCAGAAGAGAGAGGCTTTAACTTAGAGAGCGCAACACTTGATATGCTTGGAACCGCTGAAAAAGTAACAATAGATAAGGATAATACCACTATTGTTAATGGTTCAGGTAAGTCAAAAGATATAAAAGATAGAGTTAACCAAATAAAAGCTCAAATTGAATCAACAACATCTGATTATGACAAAGAAAAGCTTCAAGAAAGACTTGCAAAACTCTCAGGAGGTGTTGCTGTTCTTTATGTAGGGGCTCCTTCTGAAGTTGAAATGAAAGAAAAAAAGGATCGAGTTGATGATGCTTTAAATGCAACCAGAGCTGCTTTAGAAGAAGGAATAGTTGCTGGTGGTGGTGTTGCATTACTAAATTCTGGATCTGAATTTGATAAAATTAAGTCTAGTAATAGTGATGAGGCAACTGGAATCCAAATAATCAATAAAGCAATTGAAGCACCTCTTAGAATAATAGTCGAAAACTCTGGAGAAGAAGGTTCAGTAGTTATGTCGAAAGTCCTTGAAGAAGGTAATAGAAGCTTTGGGTATGATGCTAAAGAGGGTAAATTTGTTGATATGCTAAAAAATGGAATCATTGATCCTAAAAAAGTTGTTAGAGTTGCTTTAGAAAATGCTGCTTCAGTAGCTGGAATGATTTTAACAACAGAATGTGCATTAGTTGACATCAAAGAGGAGACTCCTCCTCAAATGCCTCCAATGGGTGGCGGGGGAATGCCAGGAATGATGTAATTAACACTTAAATAAAAAAACCCTGCTAACTTTAGCAGGTTTTTTTTTGTAATTTAGAATTTGATTATTTAATGAAGAAAATTACTTCCGCTTTAATTTCTGTTTTTGATAAATCTGGTCTTGATCAGATAGTTAATAAACTTAATGGCTCTGGGATAAAGTTATATTCTACAGGTGGTACTTACGATTATATTAAAAAACTAAATATTGATATTAAAAAAGTTGAGGATTTAACTAGTTATCCTTCAATTTTAAACGGCAGAGTTAAAACACTTCATCCAAAAATATTTGGAGGAATATTAAAAACTGATTCTAAATCAGATAAAAATGATGCTGAAAAATATGATATCCCAGATATAGATTTGGTGATTGTTGATCTATATCCCTTTTCTGATACTTTAAAAAAAACTGATGAAGTTGATGAAATAATTGAAAAAATTGATATAGGAGGGGTGTCCCTAATTAGGGCAGCAGCAAAAAATTATAAATCTGTACTTTGTATATCATCAAAATCACAATACGAAGATTTAATAAACCTTTTGGATAAAGATGCTGGTTCAAGTATAATAACTCGAAAAGAATTTGCAACTAAAGCTTTCGAAAATACAATGAATTATGACTCTGAAATATCTAAATACTTTAATAACACCAGTTTAATAAAGAAAAAACTCAGATATGGTGAAAACCCTCATCAAGAAGGTGTTTTTATTGGAGATATCAATAAAAATTTAAATCAATTACATGGAAAAGAAATTTCTTTTAATAATCTTTTAGATATTGATTCTGCAATTAACTTAATAAAAGATTTAAGTTTTGAAGAAAATGTTTTTGCAATATTAAAACATAATAATCCATGTGGAGTTGCAATTAGATCAAAGTTAGTTGATGCATACAAAGATTCTCTGTCGAGTGACAATGTATCTGCATTTGGAGGAGTTCTGGTAACTAATAGTAAAATAGATTTTAAAACAGCTAATGAAATAAATAAATTATTTTTTGAAATATTAATTGCGCCATCATTTGAACAAAATGCTTTAGATATATTAAAATCTAAAAAAAACAGAATAATACTAAAATTAACTCAATATCCTAATAATGAATCTAATTATAGAAGTTGTTTAGGTGGTGAGTTAAGACAAACCGTTGATAAGATAGTCGATAGTTCAGAAAATTTTAAAATTGTCACTAAAACATCACCCAATAAATCAATAACAGATGATTTAGTTTTTGCTTCAGTTATTTCAAAGCATACTAAATCAAACTGTATAATATTAGTAAAAGACTATAAATTAATAGGTTCTGGCATGGGTCAGGTATCAAGAATAGACGCATTAAACCACGCAATTGAAAAATCTAAAAAATTTGGATTTAAATCAGACTTAACAAGCTGTGTTATGGCAAGTGATGCTTTTTTCCCTTTTAAAGATTGTGTTGAACTTGCACACGCTAATAATATTAAAAATATAATCCAGCCTGGGGGATCAATTAGAGATAATGAGTCAATTATTTTTTGTGATAAACACAAAATGACAATGATTTTTACCGGAACTAGACATTTCAGGCATTAATTTATAATATTTAACTAAATTTGAAGTCCAATTTAATTTAAAACTAGACAATGGGATTCTTTACAGAGGAAATAGCTATTGACCTTGGTACAGCAAATACTTTAATCATTCATAATGATAAAGTAGTTATTGATAGTCCTTCTATGGTTGCGTTGGATAGAACTACTAAGAAAATTATTGCTATTGGTGAAGAAGCTCTAACAATGCACGGGAAAACACATGAAAATATTAAAACTGTTAGACCTTTAAAAGATGGCGTAATAGCAGATTTTGATGCATCTGAACTGATGATTAGCGCTCTTATTAAGAGTATCCCAACTCTTAAAAAAAGATGGTTTGCTCCTTCTTTAAGAATGGTTATTTGTATCCCCTCAGGAATAACTGAAGTTGAGATGAGAGCTGTAAAAGAATCTGCTGAAAGGGTTAATGGGAAAGAGGTTTATCTAATCCATGAACCGATGGCTGCAGCTATAGGTATAGGTGTTGATATTGTTAAACCAAAAGGGAATATGGTTGTTGATATTGGTGGAGGAACAACTGAAATAGCTGTGATTTGTCTTTCTGGTATTGTTTGTGAGAGATCAATAAAAGTTGCAGGCGATGTCCTAACAAATGATATTGTTTACTACATGAGAACTAAACATAATTTATCTATAGGTGATAGAACTGCAGAAAAAATTAAAATTAATGTTGGGTCCTGTAGTGAGAATTTAGATTCTCCTCCAGAGGATATGCATGTTCAAGGAAGAGATTTATTGTCTGGTAAACCAAAAGAAAAAATAATTTCTTATATAGAGGTAACAAAGGCAGTTGACAAGTCAATAATAAGAATTGAAGACACTATAATGGAAACATTATCTGAAACTCCTCCTGAATTAGCTGCTGATATATATAATACTGGTATTTACCTTGTTGGAGGTGGAGCTCTTTTAAGAGGTCTGGATGAGAGACTATCAAGGAAAACTGACCTTCCTGTATATATTGCTGAAGATCCACTTCGGGCAGTAGTTAGAGGAACTGCGATTTGCTTAAAAAATCTTGAAAAGTTTAAATCAGTTCTAATTAAATAAGATTTAATGCAGTCAATAATTAATTCTATTATAAAGTATAGGAACTTAATTATTTATCTTTTGTTATTATTTTTCTCATTTAATAATTTATATAATAAGAGTGGCTTACATTTTTCAAAGATTGAGACTATCTCAATTAGCATTGCAGGATTTTCAGCAAATATAATTGATGATTTCAAAAGCTATTTTGATCTAATCAATGAAAACGAATTACTAAAAAAAGAAAATCTAATTCTTAAAAAAAATGAATTAGAAAATTATAGGAACAATACTATTCCTAAATCTGAATCTCTCTTTCCTTACACTATATCAGCTAATGTTGTTAGAAATACTACAAATAAAAATAGAAATTTTATTTTAATTGATAAAGGGTCTAATGATGGGGTCTCAATAGATAGAGGTGTTATAAACTCTTTAGGAATAATTGGAATTATAAATAATGTCAGTAATGATTATTCAAGTATTATTTCAATTTTAAATTCAGATTTAAAAATTAATGCAATTATAGAAAGATCATCAACAATTGGATCACTTTACTGGGATGGATATAGTCCAAAAAAAATGATTCTTTCTGATATCCCATATAGTAATCAAATAAAAATAGGAGATACAATTGTTACAGGCGGCATGTCTTTTTACTTTCCTAAAGGAATTCCTATAGGATCAATTTCAAATTATAAAACTAATATTACTGAGGGTTATTTTGAGATTGAAGTTTCATTATTTAATGATTTTTCTTCTTTAAACAATGTTTATATTCTAGATAAACTTGATAACGAACAAATAAATAAATTAATTTCAAATTGAATCAAGAAAATCTAAAATTATTCAGCTCTTTTGTTATCATAATGATATTACAGATTTTTATTTTCAATAATATGAATCTATTTGAGATCATTAATCCAAGTTTTTATCTTTTGATATTTATTTTATATAGGACGACATTTAATAAGACCTCACTTATACTATTAGGTTTTTTAGCTGGTATAATTATAGATTTAACATCTCAAAGCTATGGATGTCATACAATTGCAGCCATTACAGTTTGTTATATGAGAGGATTAATAGAAAATTACTGCTTTGGTGTTAAGGCTAATCTTGGAAAAGCTATGCTATCAGGTGTACCTTTATTCAATAGAATAACTTTTTTCCTTATAATAATATTATTACATCAACTTATTTATTACTCTCTTATTTTTTTCAGTTTTAATTTTATTGATACTATAATCTTATATACATTATTAAACTCAATTATTACTTTTATTGTAATTTGGACAATAACTAAAATTTTCTACGATATAAAAAGATGATTAGAAAAAACTTGCTTATTTGGATAACAATAATTACTTCTATAATCTTTATTTCTCGTCTTGCATACCTTCAATTATCATATGATTTTTACAAATCAGCTTCAAGTAATAATGCTATTCAAGAATTATCAGTTTATCCTGAAAGAGGTCTTATATTTGATAGAAATGGGGAATTAATTGTATCTAATCAACCAATGTATGAGTTAATTCTAGTCCCAGAAAACTTATCTGAATTTGATACCCTTGAGCTAAGTAAAATACTGAGAATTGAAAAAATGAATCTGATAAAAAAAATCTCAAACGCATTTAGTTATTCAAAAAAAGTTCCATCAATTATAAAAGGACAAATTACCCGAGAGGAAAATGCCTTATTACAAGAAACGATATGGAAGTATAATGGATTTTATATAAGGAAAAAGTCAACAAGAGATTATATTCTTCCAATTGCAGGTAATTTAATTGGATATATAGGAGAGGTTAACCCTAATGAGATAGAGAAGGATAAATATTATGAAAAAGGTGAAAATATAGGGAAACAGGGCATCGAGAAATATTATGAAAATAAATTAAGAGGAATCAAAGGAATGCAATTTTTGCAAAAAAATAGATTTAATAAAATTATTGGTCCTTATAATAATTCCTTAAATGATATACCTGCTAAAAAATCAAAAAATTTAACTCTTACTATTGATTCTGAATTACAAAAGTATGCTGAGAAATTAATGGAAAATAAAAGAGGAGGAATAGTTATTATAGAACCTCAAACTGGTGAAGTATTAAGCCTAGTAAGCTCACCGGTATATAACTTAAACATGCTCTTAGGTGCAAATAGAACAAATAATTATAATATTCTATTAAGAGATACGATTAATAAGCCATTATTTGATAGATCGTTACTAGCACAATACTCTCCTGGCTCTCCATTAAAAGTTATAAATGCATTAATAGCTCTTCAAGAAAACGTAATTGATAATAACACTTCATTTACATGCTATGGAGGTCACTATTATGCTAATAATTCATTTATGCGATGTCATAATCCATATGGAACAGTTAGTAATTTAAAAGCTGGGATATATAATTCCTGTAATACCTTTTTTGCTAAAACATATAAGAGAATAATTGAAAAATATGAATCTCCTGCAGAAGGACTTGATTCTTGGTCTAATCATTTAAAAAGTTTTGGACTAGGAAATTATCTTGGTTATGATTTACCTATAGGTAATACTGGATTTATTCCAGGATCCGATTACTATAATAGTTTATATGGAGAAAATAGATGGGGAGCTTCAACAATAATTTCTAATTCAATTGGTCAAGGAGAAGTTCTTACAACTCCAATTCAAATGGCTAATATTGTTTCAGCAATTGCTAATAGAGGCTTTTATATAAAGCCTCATTTTGTCAAGAAAATTGATAATGAACAAGCAAAATCTTTTGAAAAAAATTATACATCAATTGATCAAGAAAACTTTGATATCGTTATACAGGGGATGTTTGATGTTGTTGAAAGAGGAACTGCTAGAATTGCAAAAGTTAATAATATAAAAATTGCTGGAAAAACTGGTACAATTGAAAATTTTACTATAATAAATAATGAAAGAAAGCAACTTACTGATCATTCAACATTTATTGCTTTTGCTCCTATTGATAATCCTCAAATTGCTATTTCTGTATTTATTGAAAATGGTTACTGGGGGAGTAGATGGGCAGCTCCAATAGCAAGTTTAATTATTGAGAAATATATTAATGGAGAAGTTAAAAGAAAGTGGTTGGAGCAAAGAATGTTAAGCGGAAGTTTATTAGAAGAGTATGAAAAACCCTACAAATTTGATTTATTTGAAATAAATGAATAATATTTTTTCTTTAAAATATGATTTAATTTCTTTGTCCATTTACTTTATGATTGTTGTCTTTGGATTAATTAATATTTATTCATCTATTTATAACGAAAATTTAATTTCCTTTTGGGATTTATCATACCCTATCGGTAAACAAGTTGCTTTCTTTTCAATTTCTCTTGTATTATTATTTGTGATTTTATCTACAAGAGGTAAATTTTTACATGACAATTCATTCCTTTTCTACAATATTTCTATATTACTTCTTATCGGGTTATTCTTTTTTGGTATAAAGGCTGGAGGAGCAAAATCCTGGTATAGCTTAGGGTTTATTAATTTCCAACCTTCAGAATTTGTTAAAATAACAACAAGTCTTTTTTTAGCAAAGTATCTTAGTATTATTCAAACAGATATCTCTAGAAATAGAGATCTATTTTTTATTTCTTTAATAATTTTTGTTCCAATATTTTTAATATCATTTCAACCTGATCCTGGATCTGCAATAATTTTTTTAGCATTTATATTTCCTATATTTAGAGAAGGTCTAAATATTAATTTTCTTTATCACTTATCTATAATAATTGTTGTTTTCTTTTTAACATTAACCATAGGGATATATATAACCATTTTTCTAGTTTCAATTATATATACTTTATTTATCTTCTATCAATCTAAAAAAAAGAGAAAAATTAAGTTTTCAAAATTCGTATTCACTATAATTTTATATTTTTCTATAATCCTATCTACCAATTATGTTTTTGAAAATGTTCTTGAAGAAAGACATAGGGATAGAATAAACATAATTATAGGAAAGGATTTAGACAAAAAAGGTGTTGGATACAATATTAATCAGTCTAAAATAGCAATTGGATCTGGAGGATTTTCAGGAATTGGATTTTTAAAAGGAACTCAAACAAAAGGTGATTTTGTTCCAAGACAACACACTGATTATATTTTTAGTACAGTTGGGGAAGAATGGGGATTTATAGGAGCTGGCTTTTTAATATTTCTATTTAGTTGTTTGATAATTAGAATAATTAGGCGAGCAGAGAAGCAACAAATCTATCATAAGAGAATATTTTGCAATTGTTTTGCGAGTCTATTATTCATTCATTTTTTTATAAATATTGGGATGTCTTTGGGAATTCTTCCCACTATAGGCATACCACTTCCATTTGTTAGTTATGGAGGTTCAAGTCTTTTGTCTTTTAGTATAATGTTCTTTATATACCTAAATTATGATTCAAGCAGACTAAAGGAAAGTTAATTGTTATTTTTTAGAGATAATCTATTTAAATTAAATGAGGATAAATCACCAAGTATGTTGATTGCTTCATCGACATATAAGTCTTTTTGTAAATCTTCTACCCACCTATTTCTTCTTTCTATTATTTCATCTGGTATTTCTTCATTTAATACATTATCTCTCAACCATTCAAATCTATAATTAGATTTAAAATCATCAATTTTTTTAAATTTTTCTGTTTCCTTTTTAGTGTTATCTAAATCCATTTTATAAATATTGTAATTTAATGATACTGTCTTATCTTCTTGTCGTTCTTTTATCCATCTAGCTTGCTCATCAATAATATTAAAAAATTCATTCTTAGAAATTCTATTCTTGCTATTTTCAAGAGTCTTATCATAATATATCTGTCTAGCTAGTGGAGCATACTGTGCAGAATTAATTTGATCCCAAGATAAAGGATTATCAAGGTCTCTCTCTCCAATATCTATATAAGAATATCTATTAGGAAAAACGACATCGCTTTTAACTCCCTCTAATTGTGTAGAACCACCACTAATTCTATAGAATTTATCTGTGGTTAACTTTATATAGCCTAATTCACCATGTGTATTTCCAGATATAAATTGATTTAGAGAAAGAAGGTTTTGCACTGTACCTTTACCATAGGTTTGTTTACTTCCGATGATTATTGCCCTATTATAATCTTGAAGTGCGGCAGCTAAAATTTCCGAAGCTGAAGCTGAAAATTCATTTACGAGAATAATAAGAGGGCCATCCCATATAATTGATGAGTCTTGATCTTTTAAGACCTCTTTCCTTCCTCCAATACTTTTAACTTGCACTACTGGTCCTTGCTCTATAAAAAAGCCCGTAATGTCAACAGCTGTTTTTAAAGAACCTCCTCCATTACCTCTCAAATCCATTATTATTCCACTTACATTCTCGTTTTTTAGTTTAATTATTTCTTTTTTTATATCACTAGCAGCATTCCTCTGGCCATAGTCATTAAAATCAATATAAAAACTTGGTAAAGTTATAAATCCATATTTTTTTGAATCTTGAAAAATTAGAGATGACTTTGCATATGTCTCCTCCAATTCAACAATATCTCTAGTTATTTCAACTTGTTCAATACTTCCATCAACTCTTTTTACCATAAGATATACTTTTGTTCCTTTTTCTCCTTTTATTAAGTCTACAGCATCAGTCAGCTTCATAATAGAAATATCTACTGGTTCTTCATATGGAGTTTGAGAAACCCCTAAAATTAAATCTCCTACATTCAAAAGTTTATCTCTCCAAACAGGTCCTCCAATAATAATTTCAGCAATTTCTACTTGTTGATTCTTTTTTAATAACCTAGCTCCTATTCCCTGAAATTTTCCAGATATATTTTGATCAAAAACATCTTTTGCTTGAGGCGCTAAGTAAACTGTATGAGGGTCAAATTGCTTTACTATTGAATTTAAGTATATTGAAAACCAGTCCTTTCTTTCAAGATCATCATTAAAAACAAAAAAGTCTTTTAAATTATTTAGTATAGATTCTCTTGACTCACTTTCTAAGTCAATATCAGACTTTAATTCTTTTTCAGTATCATCTGAAACACCCTTTTCATATTGAATTATTTTCTTTGTTACAAATCCATCAAGAGTTGACAGTTTTAATCTTTTTCTCCAAATAGCAATGTGATCAGAAAGATCTGCTGCATAATCTAATTCTTCAAAATCTATATTTAAGGTTTCATCAATATTAAAATCAAAGGGGGTTTTTAAAATCTCCTTATAAAAAGATTCTACATCGTTTACTCTAGAAATCAAAGTTTCATAAGTTAAATTAAAAAAATCTGTACTTGAAGATTTTATCTGATCATCAATTAGAAATTGGTATTGATCAAACTTTTCAATATCTGATTTTAATAAGAATCTTTTTTGTGGATCAATTGCCTTAATATAATCATCATATACACTTTTTGAGAAATCATCATCAATTATTTTAGGATTATAGTGTAACCTGTCTAAAACAACAAAAATTAATTCAACTAAAAGTTTGTCTTTATTTGAGTCATCAAATTTATTAACAGATAATTGAAAAAATATTACTATTGATATAATCCCAGATGCAAGTATTCCTAATAATCTCATAAATATTATAATCCACAAAATTAAATAAAAAAGCTCATTATTTATCAAGTATATTACTAAACTTTAGTTAAACAATTTTTACTAGGAATGCTTTTTTATATCTTTACCAAATTATTTCTCATTACTAATACTATGGAAAAACCTCTAATTTTAGTTACAAATGATGATGGTGTTAATGCTCCAGGAATCAGATGCCTTATTGATATCATGTCTGAAATTGGTGAAGTTATAGTAGTTGCCCCTGATAGCCCTCAATCTGGAATGGGTCACGCAATAACAATAAACTCAACACTTCATTGTTCTAAGATTACCCCTAGAACATCAGATCACCTAGAATATAGTTGTTCAGGGACACCTGCAGATTGTGTTAAACTTGCAGTAAATGAATTAATGCCTAGAAAACCTGACTTATGTGTATCTGGAATAAACCATGGATCTAACTCTTCAATTAATGTAATATATTCAGGAACAATGAGTGCGGCTATTGAAGCTGGAATAGAGGGTATTCCTGCTATTGGGTTTTCACTTCAAGATTATAGATGGAATGCTAATTTTTTAAATAGCAGAAAATTTATTAAAACAATTACTTTGACTGCTTTAAAAAACAAGATGCCAAAAGGTGTAGTTCTCAATGTTAATATTCCTGCAATTAAAGAATCTGAAATAAAAGGAATAAAAATTTGCAGACAGGCAAAAGCATATTGGGTGGAAGAATTTGATAAAAGGAAAAACCCTCTAGGGCAAGAATATTATTGGTTAACTGGAAAACTTGTCAATAAAGATAAAGGAGAAGATACAGATGAATGGGCTTTGAATAATGGCTTCGTATCTATAGTTCCCGTTGAATTTGATTTAACTGCTTACTTTGCCATTAAAGATCTAAATGAATGGGATTTTAAATGAAGTATTATCTAATAGCTGGAGAAGCATCTGGCGATATATATGGATCTCAACTTATAGAAGAAATTCAAATTCTAGACCCTAATTCTGAAATAAGATTTTGGGGTGGAGATCTTATGAAATCTAAATCTGATAATCTTGTTAAGCATTACAAAGAAACTTCAATAATGGGATTCTTTGAAGTACTGAAAAATATTTTTAAAATCTTAAACAATATAAATTTTTGTAAAAAAGATATTCTCCAATTTAAGCCTGATAGAATAATATATATCGATTATCCTGGATTTAATTTAAGAATCTGTAAGTGGGCTAAAAAAAATGGATTTATAAATCATTACTTTATTAGTCCACAAATTTGGGCATGGAAGGAAAATAGAATTAATGCAATAAAAAGAGATATTGACTATATGCATGTTATACTTCCATTTGAAAAAAATTATTATAAAATTAAACATGAATTTGAAGTAAATTATTCAGGGCATCCACTTGTTAATTATATTAATGAATTTAAATCTGAT
>Ga0207991_1000083_pt1 | contig 61844 bp, 79 predicted proteins | sample ETN07SmetaG_FD_185786 | JGI IMG/M metagenome (GOLD analysis project Ga0207991, IMG submission 185786) | Marine microbial and viral communities from oxygen minimum zone, Eastern Pacific Ocean - ETNP2014F14-07SV275 (SPAdes) (version 2) | ecosystem: Environmental > Aquatic > Marine > Oceanic ...
TTTATTAAAAGTTTTTTTTATAATGTGAGAACCTGCAAAAATTGCACATGCTAAACCAATCAAAACTTCTGGTGCATCATATACCAAATGACCAATTGGATCTTGTCTAGGATCAATTTTGTCAGTGTGAACTAAATAATTTTCACCATATTCTCTAATGTGTAAATTACCATATCGATATTGTTTTTCTGCTCCATTTTTTTGTCCAAGGAATGTTTCTTCTGCTTTTTCTAGCATGAATTCTCTTAATTCCTTTGGAATTTCAATTTCATCCCCAGGCATAATCGCAAGATCAGGCAATTGCATATAATCTTACAGGATTAATGTGAACCTAACTAAGTCAAAAAAATAATCAAGATTCATAGATTCCTTTTTGTAAACAAAACAAAACTACCCAAAAAAGCTGCTAACATTCCAATTCCTGGAATATATGCATAGTTGAATCCAACATCAGGATGGACTTGTTGATGATAGTAATTAATTAAAAGTGTAATTACCAACAATACGACTCCAATGATTGTTAATTTTTGATGTATTTCCAATGATTATGACTTTGTTAATTACTATATGAATTTAGAAAAAAAATAAAAATATTAATTATGAATAATTAAGGTTCAAATTTAATTTGAGATAATTTTTGTATTACTTGTTCAAGTTCTACACCGTTTTCAGTAATTACTTGATTAATTACTTCAATCTCATCTGTTAGCTGTTCTAAATGGATGTTATCAGAATTTTGAATTTGTAATTCAAGTTCTTTTAACATTTCTAGATTCGATTGATTAATTTTTTCTAATTCAATTTTGTATTTCTCTAATTTCTCATATGGATCAGAAATCTCAATAATTTCTTGATTCGTTACAAAGCCTATAGAAATTACAATACTACCTACAACTAAAACTCCAAGAAGGACAATAATACTTGATCTCAACTAATCTTGCCTCTATTTTTCAGATTAAAAATTTAGTTGTTTGTCTCTATTGCTGTTTTTTTACGCCTACGCATTAAATAAATTCCAACTCCAATCGCAATTACAATTGGAATGATTACTAATGTAGAGTCAGTACTATCCTCATCACTTGAAAATTCTTTAACAGTAACAGTCGTATCATAAGTTAAAAAGATCTCATCCCTTACACTGTCTTTGTATCTAACAGTAATAGTAATGTCATGTTCTCCAGATCTTGGTTCACCATCAAATTCAATTGGAATGTTAAATGGTACAGGTGCATCAGTTTCAATTTCATCAATAAATTGTGTATTTGATTTTATATTGGAATTTTTACCAGAGTCAACTGTAACAAAACCAAATAATCCATCTTCGTTTCCTTCATTAATTATTTCTCCAATTATCATTTGTGTGCCTGATAATTCTATAACATCTACATTGAAAACTCTAAGATCAATTAGTCCTTTAATGTAAAAATCAACTATTTTTGAAATCTCATGTTTATCACCATGTGCATTATAATATGAAATTAACAAAGGAATCCTTAAGGTATCGCCTTTTAGTCCTTGAGGAACATATACTGTTGCAGTAAGATATTTAGTTGATTTTGCATCAATATTTCCAATATCCCAACTTGATTCTATTAGTACAATATTTTCTAGATTGGTAGTTAATGTTGATGCAAGTTCTGTTGAAGTATTAGTTGCAGTAATATCTACACTAGAAATTGGGGCTGTTCCGTCATTTGCAATTTCAATTACTATATCATTTGATTTTAATGATGTAAGAAATGGTTCTAATGCTCGAACATTAATCACACTGTCACCTGTTACCTTAAAAGTGAAATCTTCAAATGATGTTCTAATACCAGATTCCCTTAATCTAGAATAATCAACTTTTACAGTTCCAGGGTATTGTTGAATATTTACATTCTTATCTAAATTAACAAAAAATGTTAAATGAAAATTATCGCCTGCATCAGAATTAGAATTACTGTCAGCATGAATAATTGATCCAGGTCCATCAGATGCTGAAAATCCTAATGGTAAAGACAGTTGACCTTTAATTCCAGTAATATCTTGAGTTCCTACATTTGCAAATACAACTGTAAATGGTACATTACTATCACCTGCATCGATTTCTATTTTATCATCTAATGTTCCAAAATATGCATCTAATAATTTGACATCTCCAAAATCTCTTTCAAAAGGAGAATTACCAAAACCACCAGATGTAATTTGCGCAAAAGAATCTTCAAAAATTAGGGGTGTTAATACAAATGAAAATAATAATAGTAATTTTAGATTCATTAAACTAAAACCTCAATTTCTGATGGCTGATCACCCTCAAAGGCTCTACCATCTTTAATTGTAATTACTTTATCCACATTACCAAAGATCTCTCTTTCGTGTGTAACTATAATGAACGTTTGATTGAGTTTTTTTGCCATGGATTTCATTAGTTGAACTATTGTCTCAGATGTTAAAGAATCAAGATTACCAGTTGGTTCATCAGCTAAAACAATTGAAGGTTTATTGACTAGTCCTCTTGCAATTGCTACTCTTTGAGCTTGTCCACCTGAAATCTTGTTTGCGCGTTTATACATTTGATCTTCTAGGCCAACTGTTTTTAGTAAATCTCTAGCATCTTTTTCAGCAGTACCAATAGTTCCAGCAATTTGTCTTGGTAACAATACATTTTCTAATACTGATAGATCATTAAGTAAATTAGAAAATTGGAAGATGAAGCCTAATTTTTTATTTCTAAATGAGGAGATTTCATCATCACCAAGTGTTGTAGTATCAATACCATCAATGAAGATCTTTCCATTTGTTGGACTATCTAATAGTCCAATCATGTTAAGTAGTGTTGATTTTCCAGAACCAGAACTTCCAACAATTAGAACAATTTCTCCCTGTTCAATTGAAAGCGATACATCATCAAGAGCTTTTACTTGATTGTCTCCATCGCCATAAATTTTACTTAGATTATTAATTTCAAGTACTTTAGACAGTTCTCATCGCCTCCACTGGTAATTGCTTAGTCGCCCTATAGGATGGGTATAGTGATGCAATAATTGCTAAAGCAAATGAAGTCAAAGCAGTTTGTATGATTTTTTCCCAGTTATAGGTTACTTCAAGAGGGAGACTGTTATTGAATGACATTTTTGTGACATCTGCATAGACGGTATAACCTAAACCTGCTGCAGTTCCTACTCCAGCTCCAATTGCTCCAATAATTAGTCCTTGGAAAATAAAAATTAGTAGAATATCTTTTCTTTTAGCTCCAATTGCTCTCATAATCCCAATTTCTTTAGTTTTTCCATTAACTAGCATTATCTGAATTGTAAGAATAGCAAATGCAGATGACCCCATTCCAAAATATCCTATCATGCTAATCATTGCAATACCAGATCTAAAACCAGCAAGTTGTTGTTCAGCTGATTCTTCTATAGTCTCTGCAAGAAAATCTTCATTAGGAAATGAACGTAAAAAGAATTCTTTAACTTCTAATGCTTTTGAAGGATCATTTAGTTTTACCATAAATGAACCTGTTTGACCCTGTCTATTCATCATGTCACGTAAAGAGTCAATATGAATAACTGCAGTATAATCAAATCCTTGACCACCAGGGGATTTTGCAATACCAGAAACAGTAAATCTTCTAACTTGATCCTCCCCCCATCTATCAACTACAAGAACTTTAGCACTATCACCTACTTGAGCTCCTCCAAGATCTCTTGCAACATTAGAACCTAATACAATAGTATTTCTGGAGAAAACATAGCTGCCTTCTGTAACAGTTTCATGAACAGTTGATGCTCTAATATCACGGAATGGATCAATACCAACTATTGGTACTCTAGTTTCTTCAATTTCTTTTCCATTTTTTAATATAGTAATTTCAGCTGTCGATGAAAGCCGCGGCGCAACCGCTTCAACATATGGAATTCTTTCAAACCAACTAATTATAGATAAATCAGATTTATCGATGTAATTAGATTCATCAGTTACAAGAACATCACCATTTCGATAATCACTGATATCCCTAACAATAGCATCAAACAATCCTTGAAAAATTACAAAATTTACATGAATTACCAAAATACCGATTGTTACAGCAAGTACTGCACCAATCAAACTTCCTTTTTTGTTGAAAAGCATTCTTTTTGCTAATCGTAATCGATAATCCACAATAATTATTGAAATGTCTGATATTTAATGTATATGATATATAATCTATAATTCTAGACAATTTTATATGTAATTAGTAATTTCTTTATTCCATTGGAGACATCTAAGTGACATAATGGACATTTTAGATATGAATATTCTAAACAGATTATTGAATAATTGTAGAGAATCGGATAGACAAATTGGGAATGATCTGGGAATTTCAGGTGGGGCAGTAAGAGCTAGAATTCAAAAAATGAAGAAAAATAAGGTAATAGAAAAATTTTTCATAAAAGTTGAACCTCCAGTGCTAGGAAATGGTGTGCTATACTTTATTGTAACTGGAGAAAATATGGATGAAGTTTTAGAGCAAATTAGTCTAGTAGGAGAACCATTTTTAGTTGTACCGTGTATTGGTGGAGTTACAATTTGTAGTATTGTAATAAAAGAAAATTTGGATCAAAAGATTGAACTTGCAAAAAAATTAATGAAAGATGTACGAGTGTTATCTATTTTTGAAGCAGAAAATCCAGGTTTTAATTCTAGTTTTACGAAAACAGATTTTAAAATTCTAGAAGAGTTAATTAAAGATCCAAGACAAAAAATTGAAAAAATTGCAAAAAATACAAACATGTCAACAAAAACAATTACACGATGTATTGACAAATTTCAAAAAAATGATGGAATTCAATTTACTTTAATTTATAATCCAAAAAGAATTGAAAATTTTATTCCACATGCCATACTAACTTGGATAGATGGAAATCTAAAAGAAACATTAGAAATCATGGACAATGTATTTTCTAAATCATATCTACAAATTCCTCTTATTGCAAAAAATCAAATTGTGTTATTGATGTATAGTGAAAATGTTTTCAAAATGGATGAATTGACACAGAAAGTTAGAACGATTAAAAATGTAAAATCAGCTGATTTATTCATTCCAAAAAAAATTATGTTTTATAATAAATGGTTAGAAAAAGCTATTACGGATTATAAAAAATCCTCTAAATTACATATTTCATATCAAACAAATTAAATAATAATAATTTTTTAGATAAATAATGAAGAAGACAAAAATCTATGAAGGGAAAATTTTAGGCTTGAGTATTTATGAAGGAAAAATTGAAGGTAGAAAAGTTAAACGTGAAATAATAGAACATCGTGGTGCTGCAGCAATGCTTGCATTTGATGAAGAAAAAAAGGTAATTCTTGTTAAACAATATAGATTTCCTCATGGATATGTCTTAGAAATTCCTGCAGGGACATTAGAAAAAGGAGAAAAACCAGTAAAGTGTGCATTTAGAGAAATACTAGAAGAAACAGGCTATAGTGCAAAAAAGATGACTCCTCTAATCACGTATTATCCATCAATTGGATATAATCAAGAGGTGATTCATTGTTTCGTAGCCTCAGGATTAAAAAAAGTTGCAGATTTGAAGTTAGATGAAGATGAGATATTATCTGTTGAGAAAATTGAGATGAAAAAATTGCTAAGAATGATAAAATCAGGTAAAATTCAAGATTCAAAAACAATTTGTGCAGTTTTAACTTATGCTGCAAAAAAGAAACTATACTAACTATTCATTATAGATAGGCTTTACAAGATCTGCAACATCAGCCCAAAACTGTGCAATTTTTTCAAACATATACACTAAATCAAGAAAATCAATAGGTACATCTTTTTTATTTCCTAAAGATGTTTTTAATGAATTAAGATTTCTTTCATATTTTTTATGTAAAGAAATTGCATCTATTGCCAATAATCTATCAGGTTTTGTAAATGCATTAATTGATTTTTCTGCAAGTGTATTGAAATTTTTAACAATTTTAAAAATTTTTTTAGAATATTCTTTTGATAAAGATGAATTATAAATAAAATTTGAAATCTCAACAATAGAATCACCTGCATTTTCTAGAAGATTTGCTGCAACTCTATAATCAAGAACATCGATATTTTCTAAATTAAATACATTAGCTAATCTTCTATCAACTAAAGTACTACGAATTAAACGAACAAGTAAGAAATATTGTCTATTTACTTCAACATCTCTATTTGATAATGTTTGTAAATTTGATTTATCATCTAAAATTAATCCATTTGATACATCATCATACATTCCAAGTGCAAGTGAACTCATTCTTTTTAAAATTTTTTCTGGATTAAGTGTTGTTGCATCTAAAAGAAATTGCATGTTAATGTGAGATGCATCTTCTTCAATAATTTCCATCCCTACAAGTCTTCTCATTGAATTACGAATTTTCTCTCTATCTTCACCAGGAATAGTTGTTTTTGAATTAATTTGAATAATATCATATCCTAAAAGATATGCTCCAGTAATGTCAGCAACAATATTTTCTTCTTTAGGGAGTGGGTATGAAATTTTAAGTTCTTTTGTTGGTCGAGTTTCTTTATTTGCTGAAATTGAAATAGTGTCATGTCCAGTTTCAATTTCAACTTGACTGCTTTTCTCAAGATTATTTGCATCAATCCACTCTTTTGGTAATGATACCAGAAGGCTACTTCCAATTCTTTGTAGGCGTCTAACAAATTTAGTCAATTTATACTAGTATAATTAATTTAATCCATATTCTTATATTTTGTGTTTAGTTTAAACTCAAATTATGGAGGCAAAAGCATTTTGTCCTGCACATGTAACAGGCTTTTTCAAGGCTCATTTAGATGATAATCAAAGTAATTTAGAAAATTTAGGTTCAATGGGTGCTGGTTTCTCAATCAAACAAGGTGTAACTACCAGAGTAAAAATTAATACAAAAAATAATCAAGAATCAAACTTTAGAATTTCAACAAAGGGATATCAATCAGATAAAACAGATGTTTCAGAATATGTTTTAAATGAATTTTTAAAACTAGATAATTTTTCAACCAAGTTTTTTGATATTGAACATGAAATATCAATTCCAGTAGGATATGGATTAGGTTCAAGTGGTGCAGTTGCATTATCGCTGTCCTTTGCATTAGATCAAGCACTTGGTACAAAATTAGATAGAACAATGATTGGGCAAATCGCACATAATGCAGAAGTGAGTTGTAAAACAGGGTTAGGAGATGTCTTAGCATCATATCATGGAGGTTTTGAAATTCGTATCAAACCAGGAGCGCCTGGAATTGGAAGTGTTGAAAAAATTGCTATAGAAAAAATTTCAATTATAATGATTTGTTTTTCTCCAATATCTACAAACAAATTCATCAAAGAACGTTTGTCTCAGATAAATGGTCTTGGTGGAAAAATGGTAAACAGATTACTAGAATCAAAAAATTATGAACATTTTCAAGACATGTCTTTAGAATTTGCAAAATATGTAGATGTAATGACGCCAAGAATGCAAAAGTTAGTTGATGATTTTGCAAAAAATAATATTAAATGTGGAATTGCACTTTTTGGAGAAACAGTTTTTTCAATGATTTTAAAAGATGATGAAGATAAAGTTCTAGAGATCTTACAAAAATATCCAGATGGTATTATTATAAAATCAGAACTAGACAATAATGGTGCACGAATTCTTAAAAATTAGCTGAAATCATATGCCATTAATTCCAAAGTCTCATCCACGAGTGAAATCTCTATTAATTCGCGAGAAACTAGTAGATGGGTTTGAGCGTGGGTTAGTTGCAAAAGAAGGACTTTTGGCACAAGGAAGAGGTGAGGCATTTGATTATCTCTTAGGAGAGAAAACGGGTAAATCTGCAAAACACGCAATCAAAGCAGCTGCTGCACAACTACTTTTGGCAAAAACACCTGTAATCTCAGTTAATGGAAATGTTGCAGCGTTATGTCCCAAACAAATTGTAAAATTATCAAAACAAACCAAAGCAAAACTTGAAGTAAATTTGTTTTATGCAAATCAAAAGAGAAAAAATGCAATAATTAAAACTCTCAAAAATAATGGGGCAAAAGAAATTCTAGGTACAAATCATAAAACATCTACTAAATTATCAGGAATTGATTCAGCTAGAAGAATTGTAGATAGGGATGGAATTTTTGCAGCTGATGTTGTAGTTGTTCCATTAGAAGATGGTGACAGAACAATTGCACTTAGAAAGGCAGGAAAAAAAGTTATTACATTTGATCTAAATCCTCTATCAAGAACATCACAGGCGGCAAATATTACAATTGTAGATAATGTAACACGAGCAATTGATTTGTTAATTAATGAATCAAAAAAACTATCTAAAAAAAATATCAAAGTTCTTCAAAAAATTGTTGATGAGTTTGATAATAAGAAAAATCTTGCAGAAAATGTGATTCAAATAAAAAATAATCTTACAAGGAGAGCAAGAATTGCATAAATCTGTTCAAGACATAATTAATATGAAAAAAGAGAAAAAGAAAATCTCAGTTATTACAAGTTATGATTATACTCTAGCCTCACTATGTGATAAAGCAGGAATAGATGTACTACTAGTTGGAGATAGTGCAGGAATGGTAATGTTAGGTTACGAAAATACAATTCCTGTAACCATGGATCAAATGTGCATGTTTACTGAAGCAGTTAGCAGAGCAAGAACAAATTCACTGCTAGTAGCAGATTTACCGTTTATGTCGTATCAGGCAAGTATAGAGGATGCAATAAACAATTCTGGTAGATTGATCAAAGCAGGAGCTGATACTGTAAAACTTGAAGGCGGTTCAATAATGGCTGAGACAATTAGTGCAATTGTAGATATAGGAATTCCAGTTATGGGTCATATTGGATTACAACCACAAACAACTATACTTTCAGAAGGATACAAAGTACAAGGAAAAACAAAAGATTCCGCATTGAAATTGATTGAGGATGCAAAAGAGTTGGAGGAGGCAGGAGTGTATAGTATTGCATTAGAAATGGTAAGCCATGAAGTAGCAGAAATTATTTCAGAAACAGTTAGTGTGCCAACAATTGGGATTGGTTCTGGAGTGAACTGTGATGGACAAGTTCTAGTTGTTCAGGACTTACTTGGAATGTATGAAAAGATTAAACCAAAATTTGTAAAAAGATACATGAATTTATCTGAGGATATAGTAAATTCACTTGAAAATTTCAAAAAAGACGTTGAATCAAGTACATTTCCTGCAGAAGAAAACTGGTTTTCAATGAATAGTGATGAGTTAAAGAAATTACGTGAGCAGATTGGTAGTTAAAAAGAAAATAAAGAGAAAAGATCATCCATCATTAGATATTGTTAGTTCATACGGTGTTGAATTATCTGGAAAAAGAATTGTACTTTGTGTTGCAGGAAGTGTTGCAGCATACAAAGCAATTGAACTTGCAAGATTACTAATGAGACATGGAGCAGATGTTAGATGTGTAACAAGTAATGCTGTTTTAAAATTAATCCAGCCTGATTATTTCAAATGGGCTACAGGAAATGAGGTAATAACAAAGCTAACAGGTGAATTAGAACATATTAGATTAGCAGATTATAATCAATCAGATCTAATTATTGTATATCCTGGAACTGCAAATACACTTGGAAAATTAGCAAATGGAATTGATGATACTCCTATTTCTACTGTACTTACTGTAGGATTTGGTTCTAAAATTCCAATTTTAATGTGTCTTGCTATGCATGAATCAATGTATGATAATTCAGCTGTTAAAAAAAATATAGAATTTCTTAAAAATAAAATTGAATTTATTTCACCACAATTAATTGAAGGAAAAGCTAAAGCACCCGAACCTGAAGATGTTTTACAATATGTTTTAATGAAATTTGGGTTCTCATCTAAATTAAAAAATAAAAAAATCTTAATGACTGCAGGACCAACAATAGAATACATTGATCCTGTTAGAGTAATTACAAATCTTAGTTCTGGAAAAACGGGTACACTTTTAGCTTCAGAATTAATTTCTGCAGGTGCAAAAGTGACTTTAATTTATGGCCCAGGAAATCAAATTCCATCAAAAGGAATCAAAGTGATTAATGTTACAACAAGTAAAGAAATGTTTGATGTAACAAAAAAAGAACTAAAGAAAAAATATGACATTGTGATAATGACTGCTGCAGTATCTGATTATACTCCGGAAAATCCATCCAAATCTAAAATCAAAAGTAACAAAAAATCATTAGTAATTAGGCTCAAAAAATCTCCAAAAATCATAGATTATGTAAAAAAATATCAAAAAGATGTATTGTTAATTGGGTTCAAAGCAGAAACTGATCTAACAAAAAATGCACTAATCAAATCAGCTCAAAAAAAGATGAAAGAGTCAGGTGCAGACATTATTGTTGCTAATGATATTGGTAAAAAATATCAAAAAAATCTAAACTATAATCATGTATTAATTGTAGATAGCAAAAAAACCACATCATCGGGTTGGAAGAAAAAAGAAAAGATTGTGAAATTTATCAAAAAAGCAATTGAAAATAAAATGGAATGAAAAATTCAGAACTCAAAAAATTGATTTCACAGTATAAAGAGATTATCAATAAACAAAAAAAGAAATATGTAAACAATGTAAAATTAGAAGAAATAGAACATAGATATTTTCATGAAACAGGAAGAACATTAAAATCAGAATTAGAAAAGATCAAAGAAAGTTGAAAATAAAATCATCTGAATATAAAAAACGAAATATGTTAATTTGGAATGAGGTAGCTCCTAGATATCATAAAAGATGGGCAACGGCTAAACGTGGTCCATTTCAAAGTACAAAAAAATTAGTTGATCTAGTTAAAGTTGAAAAAGGTAACCATATTCTTGATGTTGCGTGTGGTACAGGTGTTGTAACAAAATTTTTGAATCAAAAAGTTGGTAAATCAGGGTATGTGATTGGTGTTGATACATCAATTACAGCAATCAAAGTTGCAAAAAAATGGAATGAAAAAACTCCAAATCTTTTATTTGTTAATGCAGATGCTGAAAATTTTTCATTCAAAGAAAAATTTGATATCATTACATGCCAATTTGCATTGTTTTTTTTCCCAAATGCATCAAAGGCATTAAAAAATATGAGAAATAGCCTCAAAAAAGCAGGAAGAATAGGAATATCAGTTCATGGGTATAAAGACAAAGTTCCATTTTTTGAGAGTATTTTTAGTGCTACAACTAAATTTATTCCAGATTATATTCCTCCAGGAACTCCAGATTTTGATAGATTTGGAATAAAAAAAGCACTTGGTGATGAAATAAAAAAAGCAGGTTTTTCAAATGTGGTTGTCAAAAATTATGTTTTCAAATATAGTCCAGGTAATTTTGATCAGTATTGGGGAAATTATCTAAGATATGTTGCAAAACCAATCAAAGAGAAATTGAACCTACTTGAAAAATCACAAAAAAAGGAATTAAAAGAAATGATAAGAAAAAATACAAAACCTTACACAAAAAGAGATGGAGAAATACAATTTCCTTGGGAAGTTTTAATTTTAACTGCAAAATACTAGGAAAATAGAATGGTCAAAGACAAAAAGGAAGAAATTCCTAAAAAGAAAAAAGGATTAGCAGCGTTTCTTAAAAAAAGAGCACCATTTTACTTGGCAGCAATTGCATTAATCATAATATCTGTACAAGGTATACTATCAGAGAAAAATTTGGAAAGCAGTTTGCCAGAATTTTCTGCTGAAGAACAAAAAGTGGTTGACATTTTGATGAAATATGATGGAGGTAATGGAGGCTATACAATGATGAATGCAATAACTAATCAAATTGAAGAAGAATATTCAGATGAAAAAGTCTTTGATCATAGAAAAACAGTTGTAGAGATGAGTATTTCAAGTATAAATTCAGATGAACATAGTGTGAATTTGAATTTTAAATCACATAAGGGTGAAATGAATTTTAATTGGAATGTAAATTCTGTAACTAAAAAGATTACATCAGATAATCCTGAATCAAAACATCTAATTGATGTAGTTGACTTTTACGATTAGACTCAAATCGTGACTAAATCTTTAGTAAATTTATGCATCACAACAGGCCTATCTTTTACAATTAACGAATCTTCAATTCGTATTCCAAATTTATTTTTAATATAGATTCCAGGTTCTACAGTTATTGCCATATTTTCTTTTAATTGTATAGTACTTTTAGTTGAAATGTTTGGTAGTTCATGCACTTCTAAACCAATTCCATGACCAGTAGAATGAATAAAATATTTACCAAAATTTTTTTCATCAATGTATTTTCTACATGCTAGATCTACATCTTTACAAAGTACATTATGTTTTACAGCTTTTAGTCCAAGTTTTTGAGATTCTTGAACAACATTGTATGCTTCATTTGCTTGAGTAGAAATTTTCCCCAGTGCAAATGTCCTAGTTGAATCTGAAACATATCCTTTGTATCTTAATGTAAGATCAGTTACAACAAGATCACCTTTTTTGAATTTCCTTTGTGAAACTTGAGCATGTGGTAGTGCACCATTAGGACCTCCTGCAATGATTAAAGGGTTAAGTGTGGATTTGTATCCAGTATCAAACATTTGTTGTTCTAGAGCATATTTCATCAAAATTGTTTGTAATTCAGATTCTTTTTGACCAATTTTTATTTTTTTTACGCATAGTTCAAACATTTCATCTATTATTTTAGAACCTTTTTTGAGAATTTGGATTTCTTTCTCATCTTTTATCATTCGAGAATTGTAAAATGGTTCTGAAGATGATTTTATTTTTGGAATTGATTTTTTTAGTGACATCATTATAGGATAATTTTGACAATCAGTACAAACTCTATTTTTCTTAATTTTTCCAATTAATGAGGAAATCAAACCAGTTCCTCGTTCTGCAGTAATAACACTACAATCTACAGATTCATTTCTTGCTCTTCCCACTTCAAGTTCTGGAGCAATTATTGTGATTTTTCCATTTTTTTCAAGTAATCCTATCGCCTCACCCCAAAATCCAGTCATGTAATACAAATTTTCAGGCTCAAATGTAACTAGAGTATCACATTCTATCTTTTGGGCATGTTTTAGAAGATTTTTTCGGCGTTGTTTCACGATCAAAAAATCTTTGTTTCTTAATTTATGTATGATGTAAAGTTTGTATATGGAAATTTAGTATTGATCGCAGTGACAGAAGAAAAAAAGAAAAAAGTAGTTGCATTACTTTCAGGAGGATTAGATAGTCAGCTTGCAGTACGAATGATGCAAGAACAAGGTTTTGAGGTTTCAGCTGTTGCAATAAAAACTCCTTTTTGTGATTTTGATTGTGGACGAGGTTGTGGATTTGAAATTAGAGAAAGAGCAGATGATCTTAATGTGAATTTAAAAACAGTTTATCTCGGTGATGAATACATTGAGATGTTAAAACATCCTAAACATGGAATAGGTGCTGGATTTAATCCATGTGTTGATTGTAGAACAATGATGTTTGATGCAGCAAAAAAACACATGGAAGAAATTGGTGCAGAGTTTATTATTTCAGGTGAAGTCTTAGGACAACGTCCAATGAGTCAACATGCACCATCATTACACATTATAGAAAATGAATCTAATTTGAAAGGAAAAATTGTAAGACCATTATCAGGAGGATTACTACCACCAACAAATGCAGAAAAAGATGGATTGATCAAAAGAGAAGATCTTGGAATGATTAGAGGAAGACAAAGAAAAATTCAGATGAAAATGGCTAAAGAATATGGAATTGAAAATCCACCAAATGCAGGTGGTGGTTGTTTGTTAACAGAACCACAGTTTGGAATTAAAGCTAAAGATTTGTTTGATCATATTGAAACTCCTACAATTAACGAAATTGATTTATTAAAAATTGGAAGACACTTTAGATTAGATGAGGAAACAAAATTTGTGGTGGGAAGAAATCAGGATGAAAATGAAATGATCAAAGCATTAGCATTACCCGGTGATATTTTACTTGAGGCTAGAGATGATCTAGGACCAGTTTCAATTTTACGTGGCAAGAATGCAAAAGATAATGTAAAATTTGCATCATCAATTACACTCAGGTATTCAGATGCTCCTAAAGGACAACAAGGAGTAATCATAGTTAAGAAAGGTGATTTGTCTGAAGAAATCAAAACAGATAGAGCAGAAGAAGAATCTTACATTAAATTTAGAATGTAGGCGTGAAGTTTTTAATAAATTGATTAAAACTAAAGAAGAGTTTTTGAGGAAGTAGATCTCATTTTCAACAAGGATGCAAAAACAAGAAACTCCCACATATTTGAAAGCCATAACAATTAGAGACATCAGTGATGTTCATTCTATTCAAGAAGATATCAAAAAAGGTATGATTCTAATTCTAAGAGTAACACCATTAGCACAAAAAGATGTTGAACAATTACGCAAAGTTGTAGAAGAATTGTATTCTATTGCAAAAAATTCTAATGCAGAAATTGCAAGATTAGGTGAGGAGAGAATTATTATTGCTCCATCAAATATTAAAATCTGGAAACCAGAATACGATCTAAAATAATTTAATTGCTTCTTGAACTTGGGGATAATGTGCAGGTACTCTATACATTCGTCTAATATTCATTGCAAGATTTTCTGATTTTGAACGTTCACCGTGATTAACTAAAACTCTTCTAAGTTTAGGTCTTAGTCTTTGTACAAATGACATTAATTGATTATAATCACTGTGTCCACTGAATCCATCTAGTCTTTCAACACTACAATTGATCGTTACAACTTCTACTTTCCCTTCTTTGCCTAACATAGTTGCTTGTTTAGATCCATCAAGAACTCTCCTACCCAAAGTTCCATTTACCTGATATGATACAAACAAAACTTTATTCTTTTTGTCAGGTGCAATATTTTTGAAGTATTCTAAAACAGGACCTCCTTCTAACATTCCAGATGTTGCTAAAATAATACAAGGAGAATCTTCTCTTAGTGGCTCTTCTCTTGCATCTGCATGTTCAATATTAGTAAAATATTCAGAATCAAATGGATTATCATCAGTCTCTAAGATTTTTTGTTTTAGTTCTCTTGCAAGATATTCAGGATATGATTCATGTATAGCTGATGCCTCAGAGATCATTCCTTCTGTAAATACTGGAGATTCAACCATTTCTCCTGATTTCATGTAATGATCAATTACCATCATAATTTCTTGTGCACGACCAACTGCAGGAATAGGAATCAAGACTTTTCCTCCATCAGCTAAAGTGTTGTTTACTGCATTAATGAAAGCAGATTCTACTTCTTGTCTAGTTGGTTGTATGTCTTCTTTAAGTCCATAGGTACTTTCAATCAATAATGTTTCTACTCTTGGGAAATTCCAACTAGCAGCTTCAAACAAAATACTTTTTCCAAATTTAATATCACCAGAATATACAAAGTTATGATCCCCATTTCCAATATGAAAATGACATAAAGCAGAACCCAAAATATGACCTGCATTTGCAAGAACTAATTTAATGTCAGGGGAAATATCAGTTACAGTTCCATAAGGTAAAGTAATTGTTTGTCTCATAATTTGTTTAACATCTCGTTCAGAATAAATTGGAGTTCTTCCTTGTGCTGCCGCTACTTTGATTGCATCTAATTGAATTAGATTCATCATTGGGAGTGTTGGTTCAGTACAATAAATTGGGCCTTTATATCCATATTTTGCCAAAGTAGGTAGGAATCCGGTATGATCTAAATGTGCATGTCCAATTACTATTGCATCAAGATCATCTAATGTTATATCAAGAGAATCTAATCTCGGAAATGAATCCATTGGAGAACGGGCACCAGGATTAATTCCACAATCAATTAAGATCTTACTTTCAGGAGTGGATAATAGCATTGAAGATCTTCCAACTTGTCCAAATCCACCAAGAGTATAGAGAGAAACTTCAGTTCTTTGAGATAATCGAGGTCTAAAAATATCGTCACCCACTTGTTTGAGTTGTTTAGCTCTTTCAGAAGAGGCTTGTTTTAGAGTTGCATTAATTGTTTGAATTGTACGTGAGGGAATAGTTGTAGCTTTTCTAATACGTAATCTCCAACCTATTTTCTCAGTTACTTCAGCATGATTGAATTCTTTTGCATTTCTTTGTAATAACCAAGGTCTTTTCACTTCAACTGATACTTCACCAGTAGTAGTATCAAAAATAGTTCCCTGTAGATTTGCTTCTTTTGGAACACATTCTGCAAGAATTTTTCTGGCCTCAGCTTCTGGTTTTCTAATTGACTCATCTGTTCTGATTACAATTCTTTTTTTAATTACATTTACAAGATTTGAAATTATGTCATTATGTTCCAACAAAAATCGTGGAGTGTTTGTATAAAGTGCAATTCGTGGTCCTTCATATTCTATTTTTGTTATGCTTGCTTCTTTTGGTATACTTTGCAGTATGGTGGCCATGATATTCTGGCTACTAGGAGGTAATTCTTTTTGTTGTTGTTTTCGTTGCATTAAATCACTAAAGTTTGATGACTGCTTTCTTTTGTTCATCAGTCAAAAGACGGAATCCGTCTTTATCCATTACTGCGATGTTTATTCCATCACCAGTACCAATGTTTCTAACTATTGCTGCTTTAACAGCTCGTAGAGCTATTTGTTTTGCTTCCTCAATTGTAAGTTCTTCTCTAAATTCTTCTTCAAGTAAACCATAAGCTACTGGTGAACCACTACCAGTTGTAACATATGATTTTTCTTCAACTGAACCAAACATATCGACATTAAATAATGAAGGACCATTTGCATCAAATCCTCCAAGTAAAATATCAGCCATAAACGGATAGCCTCTATTTTGATGAAATATCAATGAACAGAGTCTTGCAAGTGAATGAATTGAAATTGAATTTTGTTTGTCTACTCTATGAAGATTTGAATGATAACGTAAAATATCAACAATATTTTGTGCGTCTGCAACACCACCGGCAAGAGTCAAGCCTGCATGTAGGTCAATTTGTTGAATTTTCATGGTATTGTTATTTGCTATAAAATAACCAGCACTGGCTCTCATATCTGCACATAGTACAACACCATCCTTTGCCTTGATACCTACTGTGGTGGTCCCATGCAGAATTTTTTCTTGAACGTTATTTGACATAAAATATACCTATTAAGATAATGAAATGCCATGTCACCCTTTTAAATAACTTTTTGATCCTTTGAAATCATAAATAATGATAAAAAATCAAGATCGCATGCAATCACATACAATGGAATTGCCCAGGCTCATCAAAATTGGTGAAAAAAACATTGGGGATTTTGGTGATTTCCTATATTTGTTAAATAAGCCAAAAAAGGTATCTTTGATTTCAGGAATAAATGTTCAAAAAGTTGTAAAGAAAAAAATCGAAAAATCACTAAAATCAAAAAAAATCAAATTTATTTGGCATACATCAAGAGATAATCAAATTAAATCATTGAATCAGATTCAAAAAAATGTAAAAAAAGATAATTCAGATTTGATTGTGGGTATTGGTGGAGGTCGTTCTGTAGATACAGCAAAATTGATTTCATTTAATTTAGATAAACCATTTGTAAGTTTGCCAACAGCTGCCTCTCATGATGGCATGGCTAGTCCGTTTGTTTCTGTGAAAAGTGATAAACCTCATTCAATTGTTGCATCTGCACCAATGGGAGTTTTTGTAGATATTGATATCATAAAAAATGCTCCATCAAAATTATTGTCTAGTGGTTGTGGGGATCTTATTGCAAATATAATAGCAGTAAAAGATTGGAAATTAGGTCACAAAAAGAAAAATGAATATTATGGACGATATGCCGCAAATTTAGCCTTGATGAGTGCTGAAATAGTCATGGAAAATTCTTCTGAATTTGCAAAGAACGGATTGGATGCAAGAGTGATTGTGGAGGGATTAATCAGTGCAGGGGTTGCATCATGTATTGCAGGAAGTAGTAGACCATGTTCAGGAGCAGAACATCTTTTTTCACATGCTCTTGATAAAATTGCTCCAGGTATTGGACTTCATGGAGAAAAATGTGGACTTGGTTCTATAATGATGGCAAAATTGCACAAACAAGATTGGAGAAAAATTGTAAAGACATTGAAAGATGTAGGTGCTCCAACAACTGCAAAACAAATAGGTCTAAACCCAGATGTAATAATTAAAGCTCTTACTATGGCACAAGGATTAAGACCAGAAAGATATACAATCTTAAAAGAAATTAAAATGACTGAAAAGAAAGCTTTGAGTCTTGCAAAAAGTACTAAAGTAATTTAATTTAACTAGTTTTTTGTTCAGGTGTTGTTTTTTTAGTTTCTGTAGTTGTTTCTTTTGTTTTTGTTGTTTCTTTTGTTTCAGGTTTCTTTTCTTGAATTTGTTTATTGACATGTGTTTCTACAAAACTTACTTTTTCCAAAGTTGAAACAAATTTGAAAATATCTAATTGAATGAAATGTTTCATTATTTGTAAACCGTCAGCACGTAAAATTTCTTCAGGAATATTAACACTAACTTCTTTATCTTTTAAATCAAATGAAACTTTTGTGTCTTCAACAGGGAATCTATTTTTGAGAATTCCATCAATTTTGTCATTTGGAGAATCAAGAGATTTGATGACATTGACTTCAAATAAGATAGTTTTTCCGGCATATCTGTGATTATAATCAATTTGAACTCTTCCTGAACCAATAAAACGAATAATTCCTCGCTTGTTATCAACTTCAATTGTATCACCTACAGATACTTTTTCTGCATCTTCGCCTAATTTTCTAGTTGGAATCATTCTAACTTTACCAGTATCTCTTTCACCAAATCCTTTGTCAGGTGAAACTTCTACTGTTAGTTTATCGCCAACAGACGTTTTTGCAAGTGCTTCATCTAATCCTTTGAGAACTGGATATGATACCTCACCAATTGAAACTAGTTTTGGTTGATACTTTACATTTGGTTCATGAATGGAATATTTTTTTGCATCCTCTTCAATAGTTGTATCAAAAACATCTTCACTATCTTTTACCTTTGCAGTATAATCTACTAAAATTAGTGAACCTTTATCAAATGTCAATGTGTTCGCTCTCGAATTTCCTTATATTAAGTTAACAGGGTTTAGAGAACTTTTAGCTTTTCTTCTGCAGTTTTGAGTCCTGCTGCAGCATCAGTATCATATCCCATCATTGCCAAGGTAGATGAAATTGCAGAAATGGTTCTCATTACATGATATGGACTCACTTCACCCATACATCCAACTCGAAATACCTTACCTTTAAGATCGCCAAATCCACCGGCTACCAAAACTTTGAACTTGTCAGCTAGTGTACTTCTGAAAGTTTTGTCTTCTAATCCATCTAAATAATTTAATGCGACAATTGAAATTGAACGATCTTCTTTTTTTGCAAATGGTGTTAATCCAATTGCACTTAGTCCAGAGTATAATGCGTCAGAACATACTTTGTGACGATTAAAGACATTTTGTAATCCTTCTTCTAGCATTATTGTCAATGCTTCTCTGTATGCGTACATTAGTGGTAATGCAGGAGTAAATGGAGTATGTTTATCCTCATCATAATATTTGAAATATCTTGCTAAATTGAAGTAGTGTGTTGGTGGGGGATTTTCAATCATGTATTTTTTTGCTTTAGCACTAACAGAAATTGGGGATATTCCTGGAGGTGCTGCAATTGCTTTCTGAGAACCAGTTAAACATACATCAATATTCCATTTATCTACTTTAACATCAGCACCACCTAGTAAAGAAACTGAATCTACAATGTAGAATGCATCATTTCTAGATGTTAAATCTGATACTTTATCAAGATAATTTACCATTGTACCAGTAGAAGTTTCATTGTGAACAACATAGAATGCTTTGACATCTTTATTGTTATCAAATGCTTCTTTGATTTGATCAAAAGTTGCATTTTCTCCCGGTGTGGTTTGAAGTTTAACTACATTGGCACCTTGACCTTCAATAAGTTGACATAATCTATTTGAAAATTCTCCATTAACTGGAATTATTATTTTATCGCCTTTCTTAACTATGTTAATAACTCCTGCTTCAACTGCACCGGTTCCAGATGCAGATAAAGCAACAATATCATTTTGTGTTTGGAAAACTTGTTGAGTCTTATCTACAACATCAGTGTATAATTCAACAAAATCATCACTTCTATGATTAATAATTGGTGCAAGCATTGCTCGCATTACTCTATTAGGTACATTTGTTGGACCTGGAAGCATTGAAAGATATTCCATATGTTATCTATTGTGAATGCAAATGAGGTTTATTTATAATTAAAGATTTTTGAGATAATTTTTGGCACCAATTTTTTCTAAAAAATTTTTTGAACCAACAGGTACTAGATCATCCCATTTTTGATCGCTGATTATTAATTCACGTATATGAGTTCCAGATAATTGGTCTCTTTTAAAAAATGGAATAGTAATTACCTGAATAGATCTTTTTGAATACAAATGCTTTGTTAAATCATCATTTGAAAAAATTATGTCAAATTTTGGAACAATAGTATCTATTTTTTCAACCCATTTGATATGATTATCCAAATCTGGAATAAAATAAATTGAAATTTTCTCTTTGATGGTCTCATCAATTGAAGAAAGAATCATTTCTTTTCGTTGTTCTGCTGAAAAAGGATTATCTTTTTGTAATGGCAGATTTGAGCTGCCTAAACCTACCCATAATTTATCAACTTTTGATAGAGCAAATTGTAAAGCATCTAAATGACCTAAATGAAATGGTTGAAATCGTCCAATCAACAAGCCATTCATACAAAATAATAGAAAATTTCTTTTTAAAAAACTATCATAAAGAGTTCTAATCAAAAAAAAATATGGATTTTCTAAAAATTAATGGAGAACATGGTGAAGGGGGCGGACAAATAATACGCTCAGCAATTACACTTTCATGTATTACAAAACAACCAATTCATTTAGAACAAATAAGAAAAAATAGAAAAGTTCCAGGTTTAAGACCACAACATCTAACTGCGATAAAAATTCTTCAAAAAATTGCAAATGCCAAAGTGGTTGGTGCAAAAATTGGATCTACTGATTTAAAATTTATTCCAGGTAATGTTGAAAGTTTAAAATTAATTGAGGATGTTGGAACAGCTGGAAGTATTTCTTTAATTTTACAAGTATTAATTCCAGTTGTTGCAATTTCTCAAAAAAAACTTGATTTAACAATTAAAGGAGGGACCGATGTACTTTGGAGTCCTTCTATTGATTATACTCAGTATGTTTTACGAGAAGCATATTCTAGAATGGGAATAGAATTTTCACTTGAATTATGTAAACGTGGTTATTATCCAAAAGGTGGTGGTGAAATTAATTTGCATGTAAATCCATCTAATTTAAAATCAATTTCATTTACAAAAAGAAAAACTAATTCAGTAAAAATGATTTGTACATTTTCAAAACTTCCCATTGAAGAAATTAAAAGTAAAGTAAATAAAATAAAAGAAAAATTAACTAAAGATAATTTCATTGTTGAGGTAAAAATTAAAAATGAAGATGCAATAAATTCAGGGGCGTCTTTGTTAATTTACAGTAAAGATGAAAATTCAATCACAGGAATTGATGGATTATTTGATACTAAAATACAAAATTTTAATTTAGATTTAAATAAATTTATTAAAAATTCATTAGGAGTAGATGAAAATTTAGCAGATATGATTATCGTGACTGCAAGTTTAAGTCGTGGAAAAACAATTTTTCATGTTAAAGAGATTACAAAGCATCTAGAAACAAACTTGTTTGTTACATCAAAAATTACAGGTTGTAAATACGGTATTGGAAAATTAGATGAGGGATTTGAAGTAATTATTGAAGGGGTATCAAACTCCAGCATCAAGTAAGGATGCAAAAAATAAGATTGCTAGTGATAAAACAACCATGATTTCTCCTAGAATGATGATTTTTTTTCTTAGTTTTCGAATTTGAATTTCTGACATTTTATTATTCATAATTTGGTCTTCGATATCTTTGCGGATTACTCGAACATGAATTACATATATGATAATTAATGCAATTACAAGAATTATCTTAGTTAATAGAAATATTCCATAGCTTGTTGCCAATAGAAGTTCTGGTCTTCCAAGTAACATGTGAGAACTATACAGCCCAGTTGCCATTAGAATAATTAATGATGGAACAGCTACTTTGTTAAATCGTCTTCCAACACGAATCATTATTTGCATTCTTTCTTCAAGTGAATTAGTCATTGTTTTTAGAAGTGGGGAAAATACAATTCCAATAAAAAGTGAGCCACCAACCCATATTGAAGCTGCAATAAGATGAATCCAAGTAAGGATAGCTTGTTCTAGTGCACTCATCAAATATGATATTTTAAATCAAATATTATGTATTTGGATCTTGACAACGTTTTTTAGTTGTACATATTGGGTACCATTGAAATGGCACTTCAGAGTAAATTTACAGTTTATCTTGCTCTTGTTGGTGTTTTTGCTATGATGGGAGGAATTATGTATTATGCTAGTTTAGGAAACGCTGATCTTGAACAAGTAGAAATTGAATTACAAAGTGTTGAGATAATTAAAGATAGTATTCAAGAGGATCAACTAAAATTCCATGTATCATTTCTTGTAAAAAATCCAAGTGATACTACATTTACAGTTTCAGTAATCAAATACAATCTTTACAATAATGGAGTTTTACTTGGTCCAGGAAAATATTCAACAGAAGATATTTCAATGCCAGGAAGAGCATCGTTTTTTCCAGGTAATGAAATTCCTTTAAAGAACATATTTGTTTTAAACAAAGCAGATGTTGAATCAGAAATTTTTAATATAATTAAAAATGGTCCCAATGATTTCAGTGCTGAAGGAGTAATCACTACACAAAATACATGGACCATGAGTGAAAAAGAGTTCAAATCTGGATTTTAATAAAAAGTGGGCCTAATGAGATTCGAACTCATGATCACTGCCATGTCGAGGCAGTATCCTAACCAGCTAGACTACAGGCCCATTGAAATACAAAATTAAGTGCAGACATTATTAACGTTTAACAAAAGAAAGAATTAGTAAATTAAAAGAAGGTATAAAATATTGACAGATGATTTTAGTGAACAAGAAAAAAGAGGTTTCTACAAGGCAATATATTCAAGAAGAGACGTAAGATCTCATTTTAATTCAAAACCCATAAATGATGAAATTTTATCAAGGATTCTTCATGCAGCACATCATGCACCATCAGTAGGATTTTCTCAACCATGGAATTTTATTTTAATAAAAGATATGAATACTAAGAAAAAAATCAAGGAATCTTTTGAAAAAGAAAAAAAACGTTCCTCAGAACTAGTAGAAGAACCAAAAAAATCAAAATATCTGTCATTTAAGCTTGAAGGAATTTTAGAATCTGCTGTAAATCTGTGTGTAACATATGATCCATCAAAATTTGGTCCATTTGTCATAGGAAGATCAAGTATTCCTGAAGCAGGTCTATACAGTGTATGCTGTGCCATACAGAATTTGTGGCTATCTGCAAGGACAGAAGGAGTAGGTCTTGGATGGGTAAGTATTCTATCAAATGATACTCTAAGAGAAGTCTTAGATATTCCTGAGCATGTTATTCCTGTTGCATATCTTTGTTTAGGATATGTTGATGATTTTGCAAAGAAACCAGATCTAGAAACTGCAGGTTGGTTACCACGACTTGAATTGAAAGATGTAGTATACTTTGAGAAATGGAATGATAAAGAAAATAAAGATTGGAAAAGCATTCAAAAAATGATCAAAGAGAATCTTGATTACGCTTAAATAATTAAGAATGATTTTTTTGCTGGGCTTGTGGCGCAGAGTCAAGTTGACGCGAAATATGGATAGCGTGGTAGCCTCCTAAGTTGCAGGTCGAGGGATCGAAGCCCTCCAAGCCCGTTTAATTTTAAAAATCTATTAAGTTTATTGCAAAAAAATATTAAAAAAATAAAAGTTTTTGAAAATAAATTAAAATTATACATAAAACAATTTTAAAAAATAAAAATCAGATGAAAAATGATTGTTTTTCAAAAATACAGTAAAAAATGTTAAAAATGTAAAAGTAAAATATTAACAAGGCATAGAAATTATACTATTGAGTTTGAAAAAAGACCCGACTGAGTTATGTTCATGTAAATGTCACTATGGAGGCGCTGTAAGTTGTCCTAGTTGTAAGAAAAATCATGGTATAACAAGTTGCCATTGTGATGATTAGAATAATTATTTTCTTTTAGAGTATAATAGTTACAAATAGGTTTACTCAGTTTTTAATGATTTTATTTGAATAATTGTTTGTGAATTAGGAATTTCTTGATTTAATAGTTCAATTTCACTGTCTTTTAGTTTTACAGATTTTTTAAGATTATTTAGATCTAAAGTTAGTTCATTTTGAATTTCCTTAATTTCTGAAATACTTTTTGTAAACATGTATTCGTTGTCTGAATAGTAATCGTATTACTCTAGCTGTTTTTCGCTAGGAGTATGGTTGTGTGTGTAATCAGTACTTTTTTGTGCTATCCAACAAATTAAAGTCATAAACCATGTAATAGGTACAGCCATCATAAAAATGAGATTTGTTAATGGTGCAAAGTCCATAAAATATGACCAAAGTCCAGTTAGGACAAGTGCAAAAGCTCCAGTAATTAAAGTAGCTAAATGGTTTCTAGCATATCCCATAATAATTTGAAAAATTCATTATTTATAACAGTAATGGCAAAAATCAGAAAATTGTGGGATTAAAAATAAAGAGAAGTAGATTTTATTCGTCTGTTTCAGGAGTAGGAGTTGCTTTTGGCATATCAGATTGTAAGATTTGAATTTTTTGTAATAATTCAGTTCTTAAATCTCTTGCAACTCTTCTAACTGTAGGTCTTGGTACACCAAGTTCATCAACAACTTTAGTGTAGATATCTTGTTTGTCAGTAACTCCTTTTTCAAGATAAGAATTAATTGCTTCTTTAATTATCGTGCTTTGGTTTGTACGATTCAATGATACTAAGTTCTAGTTGTTCTATATAACACTATAACTTTTGAAATTCGAAAATATGAATAGTATTAAGTTCATATTTTTTCATTGTTAAAAAAAATGTAATTATTAAAATCATTAAAAATAAGTTTATCAATAAAAAATATACAAAAAATTATAAATTTTTTAACATAATTAAATAATCCATAAGATTATCACAAAAGACTCTTATGATAAGAAAAGAAAATCAAAGTGATGAGTGTAGTTACAATTGAAACTAGTTTTGGTAACATTTCATTTAAACTTCTACCTGAATTAGCACCTGAGACTGTAAGAAATTTTGAAAAATTAGTTAGGGACGGATTTTATGATGGGATTCTTTTTCACAGGGTTATTCCAGGATTTATGATTCAGGGAGGCGACCCAAATACTAAAACCGATAACAAAGGTTCTTGGGGAATGGGAGGACCAGGTTATAACATTAATGCTGAATTTAGTTCAAGATCTCACTTACGAGGTATAGTTTCTATGGCTAGATCTCAAGATCCAAACAGTGCAGGTTCACAATTTTACATAGTTACTGCTGATAGTACGTTTCTTGATAGGCAATATACTGTATTTGGTGAAGTAACAGAAGGAATGGATGTTGCAGACAAAATTGTAAATCTTGAAAGAGATGGGAATGATTGTCCTTTAGAAAAAGCACCAATGATTCATGTCACTGTAAAATAAATGAAAACAGGGATTTTTAGTAATTTTATCATTAATAGCTGTTTTTCCTATGGCTGATGCTCAAATTTCAATTGGGCAAAAAGCTATACAAAAATCAGTTGAGGTTACAATTAATTCAGAAGGAGAAGTTCATGTCAAACATATTGTACGTTCATCAGGTTTACCAACAAGTCTTGAGTTGATTGATGGAACAGTTTCAAATGTTTCAGTTACAAATGAAGAAGGGGGTAAATTGTTACTCTCAATTACCGGAGATGATCGTATGGTGCTAGTTCAACCATCAAATGATGATTCAATTATTGAATATGATCTTGAACATGTGTTAATTCAAACAAATGGTGTATGGACATGGAGTTTCAGATATCTTGAAACCACTCACTTCTATTTCCCAAACGAAGCTAATTTGATCTTTGTTAATAAACGACCAATATATTTAGATGAAAAAAAGGAATTTCATGTCATGGATGCCAAATGGTTTTAGAATTTTCAATTAATGAACCAAAAAATTTTAAAAATATAATTTGGGAAGATAAAGAATTTGTAGTAGAAATTTTAACTCATTCAAATATAGATAACTTTGTTTTTGATCAACCAACAAGAAGTATTTCTTTTGATGTATCTAATGAAAATCAGTTTGTTACAACAATAATTCCATTAGAATTATTATGGAATCCATATATTGTATTGCTTGATGATGAGAAAATTCTTTTTCATCAATACATCAATAATGGAACTCATATTTGGCTTAGTTTAAAACCTGAAACTTCAGGTGCAATTACAATTATAGGAACAACTGTAATTCCTGAATTTCCAATAATTGCCCCATTAGCAATTGGATTTTTAATGATTCTTGTATTACCTTTTACTAGGAAATTTAATCTCCACTAGAACCACACGAACAAAAACCATATTCATCTATTCTAATATCACATACAGGACATTTTTCGCCATAAGTTACTTCTGAAGCCTCCTTTCCAAAAATTTTGAAGTGATCATCAATTTCTATGGGAATGTCCCTTTTCTTTTCCAATGATTAGTATAGTTGTTTCAACTATACATCAATATCGGAAAATAATTATGAAAATTAAATGTGGATGTCATTGTATAAAATGTAAAAGTACCGATTTAGAATCAAATAAAATTGGACAAGTTGAAAAAGATGGATATTTTGATATGCATCACACATGTAATCAATGTAAAACACATTTTGATCATTTAGATGGAGAAATTTTTTCAAATTGTGAAAAATGTGGTTATCTAATTAGTAATTAATGCATCTTGAACAAAATAATGAGTTTTACTATCATGTGAATTTTTCATAATTTCTCTACTTAATGCCATTTTTACTAAAGCTTTTGACACATCTAATGAGCTAGTAGCCCAACCATATTCCCTTAGTTGTTGAACAGTTTCAGAAACCGTTCTTGGTAAATCAAAAAATTTTTTTGTTTCTAAAATTCTTAATTTTGATTTTATTTCATGAGAAGAAATGTATTTTGGTTCATTAAATTCTGGCTCAAATGCTTCAGCATCATCTAAAGATTCTAAACCAAATTGATTTGAATTTTCAACTTCAGATGGCTTTGTAGATTCGTATACAATTCTTGCAGAATTATCTGGCAAATGATTTGAAATGCTATCTATAACTTCACCAATTGTTTGATTATCTACATAGAAATCCCTTGAATCAACCTCAATTTCATTTTCTCCGATCTTGAGTTTTATTCTAGCCATTATGAAATAGTCATATAATTTTCATTTATTTGGTTAGCTCTAATGAGCTTTAAGAGTAGATCAAAACTTTTACACACTTTATCGGGATTTTTTTTGTTTTGAATTAAAATATAATTTTGTGATTATTAGTCATGAAATCATCCAAAAGCGGTCTAATTGTTCTCTTTGTGTTAGGCATGGCTATTTTTGGATATTCACAGTATGTATCTGCATCACAAATTGAAGTTAGTATTACTCAAAGTGAGTTATTGAGTGAGGATGAAAAAGGTGCAAAGTACAATATCGAATTGGAATTTGTTAATCCTTCATTATTATTACTAACTGCAGGTGAAACAGAATTCTTTGTAATTATTAATGATGAAATGGTAGGTAAAGGTCAGTTAGAATCATTCACATTACAACCATTAGAAAGTAGCAATGTCAAAGGAATTTTTTATACGGATTCTAATGATGATGAATCAAAATCAGTAAAAATTACTGGAATTATGAAGTATGATATTTTGTTAACAACCATTGATGTGCCGTTTGTTTTTTATCCAACTGATGAACAAGCAAGAGAATTTATACATCAAAAATAATTTCTTCTCAAATGCTTACTGTTTTTGGCTCTACAGCTTTAGATACGATTCGAACTCCAAAAAAAACATTAAAAAATGTTTTAGGTGGAGCAGCAACTTTTGCAGCAATTTCAGCAAGTAATTTTGTAGATACAGGATTAATTGCAGTAGTTGGAAAAGATTTTCCAAGTAAATATCATAAGGTTTTATCTAAACATCTTGATTTACAAGGATTAACTGTCAAAAATGGTAAAACATTTCGTTATGATGGAAAATATGATAACACACTTAGTACAAGATCAACTTTAAAAACTGAATTAAATGTACTTGCAGATTTTAAACCAAGTGTTCCTAAAGATTATAGAAAATCTCAATTTGTGTATCTTGCAAATAATGATCCTGAACAAAATACAGCATTACTAAAAGAGTTTGATAAAATAAAATTTTCCATGTGTGATACAATTGACTTTTGGATATCAACTAAAAGAGAAGCAGTAATTAAAATGATAAAAGCTGTAGATGCAGTTGTAATTAATGATGAGGAAGCTAAACTCCTTACAAAAGAATACAATTTGATAAAATGTGCAAAAAAAATAATGAAATGGGGTGCAAAGTACGTAATTATTAAAAAAGGTGAACATGGATCTCTCATGTTTTATGATGATATCATTTTTCCAACTGCAGGATTTTCATTAGAAGATGTAGTAGATCCTACAGGTGCAGGAGATTCTTTTGCAGGTGCAATGATTGGATATCTTGCAAACAAAAATTCAACTAGTTTACCAGAAATTAAAAAATCAGTTGTTTATGGAAATGTTTTAGGATCTTTTGCAGTAGAAAAATATGGATTGGATGGATTACTTAGAATCAAAAAAGGAGATATTGCAAAACGAATAAAGATGTATGAAAAAATGATTCGATTCTAAAAAGACTTAAGTTCAATTATTTCCCAAAATTATTTATCATTGTCTCAAAAAGTTTCTAAAGATAGATTAGATACAATATTCAGACTGCAAAAAGGTCTATCAGAGATGATGAATCTTGATAGATACCCAAAAGATTCAGAAGGAAGAATTTCTGCATTAAGTACTGCAATTATGCATGAAGCAATAGAGCTACAAAGGACAACGAATTGGAAATGGTGGAAAACTCCATCAAAATTTAATGTTGCTGAAGCAAGAGAAGAATTAATTGATATTTGGCATTTTGTAGTTCAAGCATCACTTGAGCTAAATCTTACACCGGATAATATAGTAGATGAATACAAAAAGAAAAACGAAATTAATCGAGAAAGACAGAGAACTGGATATTAAAGAATTTTAATTTTATTTGATATTATTTCAAAATTAGTTTCATTGATCAAGTTTACCAAAGTAATATTATTTCTAAAATATTGAATCTTTGATTTTGAAACATTAAGAAAAGGATCTGGACTAGATGAGTTAATTATTCTATTATTTTTATCAATTCCATTTTCATGTAATTGAAATAATGAATGTCCAGCTTTGTGACCCCAGACTTCTTTTCCACAAACTAGAATGGTGCTAATTTTTTGATTATTATTTACATAATTAATAATTGAGTCAATTCCCTTATTCTCTGAAAATAGTCTTCCTACAATTGATATGTACTCTAAAACTTCAGAATTTACAAATTTTTTGAGTAAATCTATGCTTGATAATGTACAAATTGCAATAAATGAATCTGGATTTCCTGAATAAGACTCTTCAGGTATGGGTAAAATGGTCTTACAAAGTTCCCCAATTGCCTCACCTAAAACATTCACAAAATATCACGCATAGTTTTTGCGATATATTCAATATTATTTTTGGTTACATTTGGATGAATTGGTAATGATATTACATGTTTAGCAGACCAATCAGTGACAGGAAGTTTTATTTTTAGTTTGTAAAATGGTGTTTTATGAACCGGTATTGGATAATATGATGCTGCCCCAATTCCTTTTTTGTTAAGTGCTTTTAAAAGGACATCTCGTTTGTTTGTTGAAATTGTATATAGATACCAATTAACATTCTCATTTTTTCGTTGTTGTGGTAATTGAATTTTAAGATCAGAAATTAATTTTGATAAAAGTTTTGCATTGTTTTTTCTAGCTTTCAAAAATCCTGGAAGTTTTTTCATTTGTATTGTTGCAATTGCAGCACTAATTTCAGGTAATCGTAAGTTTAGTCCAAATACTTTTGTGTCATATCCATGAACCATTCCATGATTTCTAATCATCAATAATTTATCTCGTAATTTTTTATTGTTAGTTACAATAAAACCACCTTCTCCAGAAGTCATTACTTTGGCTGGATACATACTGTAACAACCCATTTCAAAAAAAGTACCAGTGTGTTTTCCTTTATAGGTAGAACCTAAAGATTGAGCAGAATCTTCAATTATTGGTATATTATTTTTTTTGCTGATTTCTGAGAGTCTTTCTATATTTGCTACATTTCCATAAAGATGAACAGGAATTATTGCACGAGTTTTTTTTGTGATCTTTTTTTGTAGATCATCTGGATTAATGGTATAGTTTTCCTTTAGTATATCAACAAAAACTGGTTTTGCTCCAGTTGATACAACTGCATTTGCAGTCGCTACAAAAGTAAATGATGGTAATAGAACCTCGTCTCCTTTTTTAATATCTAATGCATAAAGAGAGGCCTGTAACGCAGCAGTACCAGAATTTACTGCTATAGCATATTTTGATTTTACAAAAGTTGAAACAGATTTTTCAAATTTTTGGACATACTTTCCTCCTTGATTAGCAGCAGATGTCAAAGCACCATCTCTAAGAATAGAATTAACTACTGAAATCTCTTCTTTACCAACTAGAGGAATGTTAATTGCGATTTTCAATAGTAATTCTGTCTATAACTAGTCTATAAATCTCGTTGATGACACATGAATTTTTATATTTCAAAATTTGGCTATCGACATTATGAAGCCACGTCATCTTGAAAAGACAGATTCAGCTTACAAAGTTTATCTGTATATTTTTTATGTTTGCGGATTCATTATGGTGTCATCATTAGTTTTTGGAGTATATGTAACTATGATAGAATGGTTAGAAAATGGAACTTATGTAATGGGTGAGGCAATTCATAATACAACAATTCCATTTGAAAATTTTGCAAGAGTAACAACTTGGATATTTTTTTCTACAATCATTGGATGGTATTGTGTTACTAGAATAGGTTGGAAAAGAACTGCAGGAGATAAAATTATTGGTACAAGAATGGCATTACTTCAATTAATGTTATTAGGATTTTCAATTATTGCTCTGTATGAAGTATTATACAATTTCACAGTGTTAAATGCACAGATTACTGCAGGTGTAGTTAATGGATTAGTTCCAGATATTGATATGTTATCAGTTGCTTATCCAGATCCTGATAGACCATGGAATTTAATTTTTGCAACTAAAATATTCCTTGCAGGTTTTATCATTAGTACTCATGCATTTTATCTTAGTATAAAACCTAGAAAAAGCTTGGATGAGTCAGAAATATAGAATAATTATTTCAAGTTTTGAGTCATTTTTACAAATTCTACATTAAAACTATTTTTTCTAGTATGAATTACTTTCAATATGGGGTTGTTTGGATCTAGCAAAAATGAATTAAAATGTAAAAAATGTGGAACAGTTCTTCCTGATTCTGATAGATTAAAAAAACATCAAGAAAAAGCACACAATAAGAAAAAAGAGAAATGTCGAGCTTGTGGAACTGAATTTGATACTCAAGATGAGTTAAGAAAGCACAAGAAAAATTGTAAATAGAGATTATTTGGATTGATTTTTTACTTGGTGTTTGAGTGCTTTTTCAATTGCTTCTAGATTTTTAATTTCGTTTTTAGAATTCAATGTTAGAGTTTTAATCATTTCAGAGCCTAGTTGAACTGATTGCTCAGGTAATAAATCTAAAAATCTTTGGAGTCCTTTTTTATAATTATTAATTAATTCTAGTCCTTCTTCAAGAGTCATAATTATTAAAAACATGACAGATATTCAAAGATTTCAATTCCACTACATTTTTGAATAACTTTATACGTTTACAATTCAAAAGTTGTTTTGATTTGGATATTACAGAAAAAGTTGATTTAATTCTAAGACCTCCAACTGAAGAAGTAGTAACACAAGATGAACTAATAGAATTATTTAAGACAAATTCATCTCCAAAACATTACATTGGTTTAGAAATTTCAGGATTTTTACATCTTGGTAGTTTGATTAGTACAGGTTTTAAAATTAATGATTTTACAAAAGCCGGTGTTAAATGTAAAATATTTCTTGCAGATTGGCATACTCTGATTAATGATAAACTAGGTGGGGATTGGGAAACAATATCAAAAGTTTCAAAATATTATCAAGATGCATTCAAGTTAGTTTGTCCTGATGCAGAAATTGTTTTAGGATCAAAATTGTATGAAGAAAAAACACAATATTGGACTGAGCTTGTAAAATTTACAAAACATATGTCAATTGCTAGAACAATGAGAACTCTAACAATTATGGGGCGTTCAGAGGATGATAAAAAAATTGATGTTGCAAAATTACTCTATCCAGCAATGCAAGCAGTAGATATTCACTTCTTAGATGTAGATATTGCTCATGCAGGAATGGATCAAAGAAAAATCCACATGTTAGTTAGAGAGATTTTTCCTAAAATGAAGTGGAAAGTACCAGTATCAGTTCATCACAAATTACTACCAGGACTCTCAAAGCCTGCAGATACTAGTGAGTCTCAAATATTAAGTAAAATGAGTAAATCAGATCCAAATTCAGGTATTTTTATTCATAATACAGATGAGGAAATAAAGAAAAAAATCAGCAAAGCTTGGTGTGAAGAAGCAAATATTCAAAATAACCCATTACTAGAAATTGCAAAAACAGTAATTTTTCATGAATTTAATGAAATGAAAGTTGAAAGACCTGAAAAGTTTGGTGGTAATGTATCATATTCTAATTATAATCAACTTGAAACAGACTTTGTTGAAAAGAAATTACATCCAGGAGATTTGAAACAGACTGTTGGAAATTATTTGGTAAAAATTATTTCTCCAATAAGAGAAAAGTTGAATCTAAGTGATGAATTACAAGAAATAATAAAGAAAAGTTTCTAGACTTTAAGATCTGGATTAGTTTGCTCTTCCAAATTATATTTTGATTTGTATCCTCTAGGATTAATCATCAAATCTTTGTAAGTGTAAGTTGAAGAGTTTCCAATAATTACAGTACTAGTCATACCTAATGTGTCTGAATGTTTTGGTAAATTTTCTAAATCAGTCATTACTATTGTTTCAGATTCCCTAAATGCTCCTTTGATAATTGCAACAGGGGTTGTAGGTTTTCTATATTTTAGAAGAGTATCTCTCGTTTCTTGTAATTGATGAATTCTTTTTTTGCTTGATGGATTGTAAATAACAATTACAAAATCACCTTTTGCAGCAGCTTCAACTCTTTTTTTAATAATTTCCCACGGTACTAACAAATCACTCATGCTTACTACTGCAAAATCAGTCATTAGAGGAGAGCCAATAATAGATGCACATGAATTTAGAGCAGATACACCTGGAACAATCTCAACTTTGAGCCCATCTTTTGGATTCCAACCAGTTTCTGCAAGTGTTTCATAAATTAATCCAGCCATTCCATAAATTCCAGGATCACCGCTTGATACAAGTGAAACAATTTTTCCTGATTTTGCAAGATCAATACATTGATGAGCTCTTTCTACTTCTTGTGTCATTGCATAACGATGAATTGTTTTTCCTTCAATAAGATCTGAAACCAAGTTAACATAAGTTTCATATCCAACAATTGTATCACTTTCAAGAATTACTTCTTTTGCTCGAAATGTCATGTGATCATGATGGCCAGGACCAACGCCAACAATGTATAATTTACCTGTCAATTTTAAAATAAATTTTTCATCAAGTAATTTATCCGTTTAGAGAAAAATTCATTGGAACGGATCTATGAATGGGCAATTTACTATATGATCACTATTCATTGGACGTGCAATACTGACAATTAACAAATCATCTGCTCTAAATGAATCAATATCAGACTTTGTTTCAAGGATTTTTGCGGATTCTTCATCATTCCATTCAACTAGATAAATTCTCCACATAGGACTATAATTTTCATCACCTAGTGCAGCTGCTGCAATCCCCGGTTGGAATCCTAATGGACCTGTTCCTTTAATTCCATTTTTGAATTGGAAAAGATCAACTGCTGCTGAATTAATAATTAGATTTGCAGAACTTGGAGATGAAACAACTCCCATTGTTTCTGCAGGTCCCGAAGGAGTTGCATCAGTTACAATATAGTAAATGGTTTTTCCATCAGGTCCCCAACCTCTATGAGCTACAAAAGTTACAGTAAGTTCTTCTTCATTAATCTCAACTATTTGACCTCCACTATAGGACATTTCATCAATAATCTCTGTATCATCTCTGATTTTCATCTGGCCATCGGGCCAAACAATTTGAGGCGTATTAAGAACAATACCTGTTTCATTAAATTCAATTCTACCACTTTCATTTGCAGCAATTATGTCAGTTGATGATTCAAATACAATTTCTTTTTGACCGTTCTTCCATGTTACTTCAATAACAGAATTTAATGCACTGTATTGTGATTCTTGGGATGGAGTACTAGAAAATACTTCATCTTGGAATCCAAAAATGCCGTCTCCTTTAATCCCATTTTTAAAAATAAATAATTTTTGTAGTGCCTCTTCTGGTACATTTGAAATAACTGTTGATAGTTCAACATTCCATTCTTGTTTTTCTGAAAGGGTTTTTGTATAATCCTCATCACTTCCATCAGTAATAATGTAAAGTATTTGGCTTCCTTCATAGATTCCTTTATGCATTGGAATTGTAGCTGGAACATTTGTTCGAGCAATCAATGATACCGGTTCTTCTTTTTCTAATTCAATTTTTTGCATAATTACTTCAATGGGTTGCCCACGAATCCAGCCATCAACACTAACAGTTGTGGTAAATTTTTTGGAAGTTGGTGAATGTAATGCAAGTGCAGAACCTGTAAACTCAAAAGAACCTGATTTTTCATCTAAATCAATTAAAGATAATCCATAGATAGAATTTCCATCAACAGTCCATGTAGGTTGGCCTTTTGCATCTTGTGAGTTAATTTCATGTAAAACAACAATCTGAACAGGCTCGCTTGAAGTAAATGTCATAGAACCATCATAGAGAGTTCCATCGTTTGGTGATAGAATAAGTGCTAATTGGTGATTTTGATGTCCTTGGCCTGGATCTTGTGAAGATGTAATTGTTTGTGTAAAATGAATTTTTTTCCTAGAACCTGCATCAGCGAATTGATCAGTTGTTGAAGAAATAGAAATAATACTTGTTACAAAAATTGCAACAATTACAATAGCAATAATTTTTTTCAACGAAATTGATTATAGTTATTCCCTTAAATTATTTTGTCTTAGTTAATTTTGTCAAGAGTAAATTCATCATGTAAGGCTCGTACTGCAGTATTTGTATCAGAATTTTTTACAACAAATGCAAGATTTAGTTCAGATGAACCTTGAGTAATCATTGATACATTTACTTTATTTTTTTGAATTGCAGTAAAAACTCTTGATGCAACTCCAACAGTACCTCGCATCCCTGAACCAATTAATGCAATTATTGCTACATTAGTAGTGACTTCTAGCTTTTTGATAATTTTTCCCAGTAATTCCATCTCCAAAGAATTAGTTGCTTTATCTAAATCAGTATTTTTTACAACAATAGTTATACTTGATTCTGATGGATTTTGTGAGATCATCATTACGTTAATTCCAGATTTTGCTAATGTTTCAAATATTTTTGCTGCAGTTCCAGGATTTCCAACCATACTTCCTCCTCTAATATCGATTAATCCATTATTCTGAACGTTACTCACACATTTTACAGTATTTTTTGCAGCTTTTGATGGAGTAGCAGATACAAGAGTTCCTTCATTTTTTACATTAAATGAACTTCGAATTTTCATAGGTATTTTTTTCGAAAGTAGAGGCTCAAATGTTCGTGGATGAATTTGTTTTGCTCCAAATAAAGCCATTTCAATTGCTTCAATGTATGATACTTCTTTGAGTAATTTTGCATTTTTGACAATCTTAGGATCTGCAGTCATTAATCCATCTACATCACTCATCAACCAAATTTCATCTGCTTTAATACAAGAACCAATTATTGTTGCAGAATAATCAGATCCTCCTCTTCCAAAAGTAGTCACATGTCCATGTTGATCTGCACCAGCAAAACCTCCTACAACAGGAACAGTTTTCTTTTCAAATAGTGATTCAACTATTTTTGATATTCTTAATCTAGATGTATCCATTAATGGTTTTGATTCACCAAAATTAGAATCAGTTACAATTCCTACCTCTTTACCTGTTAAAGGAATTGATTTTTTTCCATAATCATTAAGTGAAGATGAAACTAATTTTATGGATAATCGTTCACCAAATGAAATTAAATAATCCATTGATCTTGGTGTAACTTCACCTAACAATACCATTCCATCAATTAATGCAAGAAGTTCTGTGAAATCTTGATCTAATTTCTGTAATAGTTTCTTTTGAACATCTAATTTTTTGATTGTTTGTTTTGCTAATTGTTTATGTCTATTGATTATTTTTACTGCAAGTTGTTCGGCTTTTGATTTATTTTCTCTTTTTATTGATTCGGATATTTCAATAAGATCATCAGTAGTTCCACTCATTGCAGAACAAACAACAACAATTTGATTATTCTTTGATAAAGAGCTAAGATATTTTGTTATTTTCTGAATATCTTTTGTAGTAGATATTGATGTTCCACCATATTTTATTACAAGTCTCAATTCAAAATACCTGAATGATTTAATCTTTAAATGCTTTAACTTTCCACACGTGGAGCCAAGTAAAAGTGAATTCTACCAATATTTGCTACTTTGAATTCAATTCTTAAAGGTTTTGCGCTTGAAAATTCACATGTAATCATGCCTGCATTGCTTCCTACAGCTTTTACTACGGGGTTTAGATATTCTAGACTGTAAGTACCCACGCTATCTTCTTTTGAAGAAATCTCTTCAATGTCTTTATCATCTTTATCTAAATCAATCACGACTTCACCAGAATCACCTTTGCCTGAAAAATCTGCTTTTGAATCAATTGTTTGAATTGTTAGATAATCAGATACAACCTGGACATCACCTAAAATTTTATCAAATTTTGAAGATGATAAAACAATTTTTGAATCATATGGGATTTTTGGTAATGGGGTATCTGTTGCAGAACTTTCAATTAAACGCATTTTGTATTTTTTATTTTTTCCAACCGTTACAAGTAACATGTTTTCATCAGAAATACTTATTTCAATACTATCTTTTTTGTCTGCTCTTCTGATAAGTTTTGAAAATTCATCAATTCTTACTCCAAATTTAATATCACTATCACATTCATATTTTTCAAATGCAGAATTTGGCCAAGAAATATCAATGAGTGCAACATGTGATGGATCCATTCCTCTAAAAGAAATCCCTTCTGCAGTTGCAACAAATGTAGCTTCTTCAACAAGTGTAGAGATTGCAGAAATTATTGCCTTTAGATCATCTGAACCATTAGTTTTTGCTCCAAAAGTCAAATCAATTTTATTGATTCAAAGTTCCAGTTAAACGTTATGTGTAATCACGCCAAGTGTATTTGCATTTCTGACAACGATAAAACCTGGTTGTAGGTTCATCTGCACTTCTTGTTTGAAACATCCATCCAACTGCTTCATCATGACCGCATTTTTCACAATCAATTTTGAGTGTTGGCATTGATTCTTCTCCTTCATCTCCTTCAAAAGCAAGAAGAGAAAAATCTGGTTCTTCTTCATTAGTTTTTTTTGTTTGTTTTACTTTTTGTCCTTCAGTATAACCACATTTAGAACATTCAAGTCCAGAAATACCTTTTTTTAATTTGACCTCACATTTGGGGCAAAACTTCAATCTAATTTACCTTAATTTTAGAATTAAATAGTTTTTTGAGATCGTCTGCAATCTTTATTGATGTATCTGTGGCTTTTTTAATCTCGTTGAGTGGTTTTGTACTAGAATTGATTTTCATCCAACATTCATTGGTAAGAGGATGTTTTACAATGACACCTGCAAAATTGATATTTGACTGCTTTAGAAGCTCATGCTGAACAATATATAAAATTCCAATATCAGCTTCTGCGATTGAAAAACTGATTTCTTTTGCTTCTGAACTGATTACTTGAGCATTCATGTAATCAGAAAAAGCACATATTGCGGATATAAATCATTATGAGTAGATAGAAATGAGTGAAAGTAGAATATCAGACATAAAATTAGTGAATTCCAAGAAAGAATACACATCTGATGAAAATATCGAAATTAACGTTCAATTTTCAGTTGAAGGTGATATTAGAGAGACCTTTAATGAGACAAATTGGACAAAAGCATACAACAACTATGATGTTGGCTTCAAATTGAAATATGGTGTAAAATTGACATCAGGTGGATTTAGGAAAAAAGATTTGGGTAGAACCGTTGATACCTATAGAAAAGCAGCAATTTTTTGGACAAGAAATCCAAAACTTGTCAATCCAAATAAAGATAGAAGAATTTGGGTTCAGATAGCTAAAAACTTTGAGCCTTTTATCAGACTTACAGAAGAAGAGGTAAGAGAGGAATTATTTGACTTTAATGAAAAATTTGTCTTCAAAGCATCAGATTTAGGAAAAGGTAATCATAGAATCAGAGCTGAATCGTTTGCATCATGGCAAAAACATGACTACACAGAACCTGGAAGTATCAAAAATAGCTCTAGTGAAATTGAAATTGTAATTAATTAGGGATATAAGGAACTTTTTTAGTGAATAATTATGGCAAAATATGATGGTCTTTTAGGACAACCACTTCTTGAAGTTGAAGAACCTGATAAGGAAGGTGGAATTACATTTATTCTTAAAGATAACAGATTTTTATTTGTTAAAGCAGTTGATGGAAAAATTGACACGGTGTCAATTCCAGAATAGGTGAAATGATATGGGAAAATATGACGAACTCAGAATGTTAGAACTTGTAAAAATAGAAGATTCTGATTCAGGTAGTGAAGTAACATTATTTTTTCAAGAGAATAAAACTTTGAAGATCAAAGTTGTTGATGATAAATTAGTTTCAGAATTTGTATAAACTAGTTTTTAACATGTTTTTCAAAAAAACCAATAGCTAATTCTTGTATTTCAGATTGAATAGAACCAGGTCTTTCATTTCGAATTTTTTTAATTGCACTATCTGCAGTTAGTTTTTTATATTTTACAAAGTAACATGCAAGAATTGTTCCTGCTCTTCCTAATCCAGCTGCACAATGAACCATTACCGAATGATCATTTTTAATTTGTTCATGAATAAAATCTACTGTAGATTCTATTTTGTCCATATCAGGTGCTGCAAAATCTGGAGTTGGTACATGAAGATAATCAATTTTTTGAGTCCATTCATCTGGAAGAGAATTCTCAGTCATAGTTACAATTGAGTTAACACCTTGATTTACAATCCAATCAAATTCATCAGAACTAGTTGGCATGCCTGAACCAGCTAATTTTTTTTCAATTAGCCAAGAAAAGTTAGTTGGTTTCTTTGTAATTTTACCATGAACTTTTCTCCAAATATTTCCAGGTTTACTCATGTAGAGTATCAAAATTTGCCTGTTTTTAGCATTACGAAATTTTTTAAGAGTAGATTAAGATGCTATTGCTCTCACTGGAGAGCCTGTTGCATCTTTGAGTTTTAATGGAAGTATTGTAAAATTAAATTCCTTTGTTAAAATTTTATTCAAGTTTGTTAAATTTTCTACAATCAAAATATTATTTTTTGATAAAATATGATGAACATTAAATGATTCATCTTTTCCAAGATCTATACTTGGAGAATCTATTCCAACAAGATTGATATTCTTTGATGAAAGATATTTTGCAGCTGAAATATCTAATCCAGGATTTTCTGTGAAATAGTTATCTTTTTTCAGATTTTTTTGCCATCCAGTATAGAAAAATATCGATGAATTATTAGTAATTTTTCCATTCTTTTTTTCAAATAAAGTAATATCTGTTTTTGAAATTTTAGTATTCTTAGTTTTTTCTAATTTGATCAAAATTGCTTTTCCTAGAAGTCTATTAAGAGGAATTTGGTGAATTTTCATTCCATTTTTAACAAAATGAAATGGTGCATCAAGATGAGTTCCAGTATGTGTACTTAGGAATAATAATTCAAGATTATATCCATCATCTTTTAAATTTGACCATGAAATGAATTGTGGTTTTGGTGAACCAGGAAAGCTTGGAATTGATTCAGATATTGTTAAAGTAAGATCTATTGGATTCACATCAATAGAATTCATTAGTAATTAATCAGTTTTTAACTGTCAAAGGTTAAATACTGTTTTATGAAAATTTTCATGTGCCTACTGCATATGTTTTATTGAATTCTGATTTGGGATCAGATGAGTCAATAATAGATGAAGTGAAAAAAATTCTAGTTGAAGAAGATGTCACGTATGAAATTCAAGGAGTTTATGGAGTGTATGATATAGTCTTAAGATTATCCTCAAATGATGCTGAAAAACTACGTGGAATTATTACCAATAAAGTTAGAAAAATCAGTAAAATTCAATCTACTTTAACTATGATGGTAATTGAAGAACAAGAAAATCTATAATTTTTTTATTGCATCAATTACCTGAAGAATTTCAGATTCAGTATTAAAAAAATGAGGAGAAGCTCGAACTATCTTTTTTTCCATAATTTCTCTAACAGCTAAAATAATATTTTGTTTTTCAAGTTTATCTACAATTTTTTGTGAATCTAATCCTTTAATGTTAAAAGATACAATACTTGTTCTATCGTTTGGGTTTTCTGGTCCATACAAAATAATATTTGGAATTTTTAATAATTCCTCTCTAAAAAGATTTGACAAGTATTGATTTTTCTTATGAATATTATTCATTCCAAATTTTACTAAATATCTGATAGATGATTCTAATCCAACAATTCCCACATAATTTCTAAAACCAGTTTGAAATTTTTCGGGTAATTCTTTGAAAGCAAGACTTGAATCATCATAAATAATTGCAGACTCACCTCCAATTGTCATTGGTTCTAATAATTCACTAGATTTTCTATTACAATAAAATAATCCAGTACCCATTGGTCCACAAAGCCATTTAGATCCATTAAATGACATGAAATTACATTTAATTTTAGATACATCAATTTCTCCTATACATCCAATGGTTTGAGCACTATCAATGAAAAATGGAATTTTATCTTCAAGTATTTTTCCAATTTCTTTTACAGGTAAAATAGAGCCTGTATTATACAAAGCATGACTAAGTGCAACTAGTTTTGTATTATCATCAATAAAAGATTCCAGATCATCTAATTTGAAAAAACCATTTTCATCAATAGGGAGATTTTTTATTGAGATTTTATCTTTTAACTTAATCCAGGGATAAAAATTTGAATGGTGTTCATGTCCCATTCCACGAATAATAATATTGGATTTATCATTAAAAGAAAGACCATTTGCCACAATATTGATCCCATCAGTAGTACTTTGTGTAAGAACAACTTCATCAGGTTGACAAGAAATTATTTCTGCAATTATTTTCCGTACATTTCTTAGTTTTTCAGTGATAAATGGTTCAGAATCCTTTGAATCTGGGCCAATAGAATTGTATGAAATAAGAAATTCTTTCATGGCTTCAATACTTTGTAAGGGCATAAGAGAAACAGATGCATTATTTAGATAGATTTTATCGGATTTAGGAAAATTATCTGAAATATCTTTTGATACTAAATTCATTATTATATCTGTAAAATGCTACTATGGTGTTGGATAAAAATCCTGAGTGGGTTATAGATAATAATTTAACATCTATTAAAAATGAATTTGAAAAGAATATTCCAAGTATATTATTATGTTCAGATCCTTTTCATAAAGCAGAATTCCTTAATAGATTAATCAATTGCATTGAATATCAAATAGTTTTTGTGGATATGGATTTACTTTACACAGGATATGTTGAATCAGGAATGATTAAAAAAAATGACAATGTAATTATTTTTCATCCAGATAAAACCAATTGGAAAAAAGAATTATCAAATATTATTACCAAAATTTCAAAAGAGAGAACATTAGTTGTAATTGATTCATTTAATGGAGTTTACAATATGTTTGATGATTTAGAGTCAATCAGATTCATTAATTCATGTATTATGTTTCTCTCATCATTTGGAAGAGAAACTAATTCATCAGTAATTGTTACTGGAATGGCCAGAAAAAAAGAAGAAAAGTGGATTATATCACCTGGTGGAAAACAGATTATAAAATCAAGTAAAACAGGCGTATATTTTCTTAAAAAAATAGAAAAAAATTTGATAATTACTACTGAAAATAATATCAGTGGAAAATCAAAGCTTTTCAAAATAGAATAAGAGATAGTAAAGCGATCAAAAAGTTGAAACGCCGTTATATGGTGATATTTTTGGATAAATTATATTAATGCCAAATTAAGAAATTATTCATTATGCCAGTAGCAATACTTCCTGACATCAGTGAACAAATGTGTATCGGATGCGCACTATGTGTAGAAATCTGTACAACACTTGGTCCAGATGTCCTCAGAGTAAAACCTGTTGAAGGCTGGAAGAGAGGAAAAGCATTTGTATTTTATCCAGAAAGATGCATTGCAGATGGTGCATGCATAGGTGTATGCCCAACAAAAGCAATCTTTTGGATGAGACCAATGGACTTTACCGTTGGACAACCAGTTCCACTCCACAAAGACTCAGTCTTCGTAAAAGGTTGGACTGAATTAATCGATTAGATTAGTTCATTCAATTTTAATTTCTTTTTTATTATTTTAAATTAAATGATACTAGATTTTGGTTGTGAAATATTTGGTTTTTCTTTAACCAATACAAAATTACAAGAAACCTGTTTTGATACTTGTAATGGATATTTTTAAGAAAAACCCAATTTTGCTTTCCAACTACTTTTTTGTTTAGTTGGTTTTTTTGATAGATTATCTAGCATGTCATATGTGATTGTAAATCCATTTCCAATCATTGTTGCATCTTTTGCAAAATTATTTTTGTTAGGTACAAATTCATCAGCTAAATCTCTGATTTTTTTAGTTTTAAGATTAAAGAATCTAATTGTTTTTCCATTTTCAAGTTTTATTATTGCATCTCCACTTAATCCCTGAATAGAAAAAGTTTCAAAGAATCTTATGATTCCTCCTTTTTTTAATTCAATTTCAGAATCATAAGTGAATTTTCCTCCATAAAATAATATTTCTCGTGCAGAAATTTTTACGTTATCTTCAACATTAAGGACAATAATTGTATCAGCATCAACTGAAACAGTATCCACAATATTTTCAGCGATGATTTTTCCATTGGGTGCAGAAATATGTGTTCTGTGTTCTTGAATATGGTAAACACCGACTTTTATCGGGTCAGGAATTTTGAATTTTCTTCCGTAAATATTTCCTACGACAATATTTCCATTATCAACAATTATTTTAGCACCATTTTCAATTTTGTATTTATTTTCTAAAGGGTTGATAAATTTGAAATCTCCAGAAGTAAGATGTATGTTTGTTTGAAATTCTTCAGTCCATGATGGACTAGTGATACTTCCTTGCATAATTATTGGTCCATCATAGGTAATACTTCCTGCCATAAAATTTCCTTTAATAGATAAAGCACCATTAACTTTTCTTTCTAACTCAATTTCACCAAGAGTTTTTGAACCAAATAATCTTGTAGCAGTTAAATTCGATCTGTTTAATGCTGATGCCCATTCCTCAGCAGTTTTCATTTCTTTAGATAATTGTTGTCCTAAAATCTGATTTTTTCTTTTAACATTAGCTTCTGTTTCATCAGAAAACACTCGTGAATTTTTTAATTTTTCAATATCTGTTTCAGGATATTTTTTACCAATTTTGAGATCCTCATATGCTTGTTTGATTTTAATGAATTGTTCATTTTCTCCACCACGATCTGAATGAAATTGAAGAGCTAATCGTCTAAACGCATCTCGGATTTCTTTTGTAGTAGTGCCTTCTACAATTCCTAGAATATCATAGTTATTTTCTACCAAATTTTACACCGATTTGGATAATTTTTCATGTTTCCTATACTTGTAGGTTGTTACATTAAAAATATAATATTAAAAATAAATTTCTTAAAATGAATTAAGATAAACGATTTTGATATTTGTACTATTCATGCATCTGCATACATTGAAACTTCCCAAGGTGTAGGAGTTTGAGCAAATGCAGTATATTCTTTATATTTTAATTCAGAATATTTTTCAAGAAAATCAGTTGTGAAAATATCTTCTAAGAATTTTGAATCACTTGATAAAGAATCTAATGCTTCTTTTAGTGATACTGGTAAAGAACCAATATTGTATTCTCGTTTCTTTTCTGTAGAAAGTTTGTACACATTTTCTTCAATAGGATCACCAGGATCAATTTTATTTTTGATCCCATCTAATCCAGCCAACAACAATGATGCTTCTAAAAGATAGATATTTGCTGTAGGATCAGGTACACGATATTCCATTCTTTTAGTTTTTTCCTGATTTCTGTTATACATTGGAACTCTAATTGCAGTAGATCTATTTCCTAAACCCCAGCAAACATTAACTGGTGCTTCAAATCCTGGAACTAGGCGTTTGTATGAATTAGTTGTTGGATTTGAAATTGCACATAATGAAGATGCATGACTCAAAATTCCACCAATATAGTACCTACCAACTTGACTCAATTGTGCTAATTCATCATTTTCATCATACATTGCGTTTGTTTTATCATTCCACAAGCTTTGATGAGTATGCATAGCAGATGCATTATCTCCAAAAATTGGTTTTGGCATAAATGTTGCAACTTTATTTTTTCGTTTTGCCTTTACTTTAATTAAATTTTTTACAGCAATTACATTGTCTGCCATTATAATCATTTCATCATAAACTAAATTGATTTCACATTGACCAGAAGTTGCTACCTCATGATGTTCTGCTTCAATTTTTATTCCAAAATAATTATACAAATCATCACAAATATCTTTTCTAAATCCATCAAGTGTGTCTTTAGGTTGAGATGGATAATATCCTTCCTTGATATCAATGGCAGTACTAACGTTTCCTTTTCCCCAAGGTGATTCTTTTGATTCGATTGAATATCCTGAACCGGCACCAGAATGAGTTGCAGCATATGGTGATGGATATACATTGATAGCATCAAATACAAAAAATTCTATTTCTGGTCCCCAATTGGTATGAGTAAATCCAAATTCTTTGAGTTTTTCTGATGCTTTGTGAGCAATTCCTCTTGAATCCCGATTGTATCTTGATTCTTTTCTTGTACTACCATCATACAAATCACAAAAAATTCTTGCGTTTTTTCTGGGTCCTGGATCATAATCATTTGGAAGAATTTTAAATGAATTTGGATCAGGTAGTAAAATCATATCAGAATTATTAACAGATTTGAATCCAACTATTGAACTCGCATCTAATTTTTCAAGCCCATTTTCAAAACTACTTTTATCAATTGAGTAGCTTGGTATTCCAACATTATGAAGTTCACCAAAAATATCTACAAACCAAAAGTCTATGAACGAGATATTTTCATCTTGTATTGCTTGTAACACTTGATCTGAATTCAACTGATATTTTTAGGAAATTAGTTTACTAATGTTATTTAGTAAGATAGATTTGTCAAGATGGTCAGGTAAATTTTAAGATTCAGGATAATCATCTATAGGATGAGTCGCTTTGAAATTTTTCATCTCATCTTCAAAGAAGAATTTTTCAGAGAATGCAGGTTTTAAATCATCTAACCAAATTGCGTTTTCATCATATTTGGCAAAAAATGGAGTCGCTACCCAATCAGTGTTTCTACCCTGCAAAAATTGTAAAACTATTACTTTTTGATTATTTAGATTTGCAGTTCCAATAACATGTACTTTTCCTGGAGTTGCAGACATACTTGGTCCACGTACAGTTCTTGCCAAGCCACTAACAGAAGAATATGCCTTTTTGAAAATCTCATGTGCCTTTATCAAAGAAATTCCAAAGTAGTGTTGAGCTCCTGTATCTCTTACAACAAACATGTAGTATGGAATACATCCCAATTCAACTTGTTTACTCCACATTTTTGCCCACATTTCTGAATCATCATTGATATGTGCTAAAATTGGAGATTGAGTTCTGATTTGAGCTCCTGTTGCTCTGATTTTTTTAATTGCCTCTTTTACAGATTCAGTTGATAATTCATTCAAATGATTAAAGTGTGCCATAAATGCAAGATGTATTCCATTATCTGTAATCTTTTTAAAAACATCTAACATTTCTTGAGAATCAGAATCTGTTAGGAATTTGTATGGCCAATAAGAAAGAGCTTTTGTTCCAATTCTAATAGTTTTTAGATTTGGAAGCTTTGCATCAATTAAAGTATCAATATATTTTGAAAATATTTTTGCTTTCATTATCATTGGATCACCACCAGTAAAAAGTACGTCACTAATTTCTGGATGTTCAATAAGATATTGTACTAGTTGTTCGCCTTCTCGCATAGCAAATTTCATTTCATCCATTCCAACAAATTGTGGCCATCTAAAACAAAAACTACAATATGCATGACAAGTTTGACTTTGACTTGGGAAGAATAGACAAGTTTCTTTGTATTTGTGTTGCATTCCAAACAATTTTGTTCCATCCTTTAGTGTTGGAACATTTAATTCCATTTGCCCTGCTGGATGTGGATTTAGTTGTAAACGAATTTCATTGGCAATAGATACTATCTCTTTTTTATCAGAATTATTTTTTAATGCAGTTGCCATCTTTTGATAATGTTCTTGACTTAGCATTCCTTTTTGTGGAAAAGTTAAAACAAATATTGGATCATTTGGGATGTTATTCCAATCAATTAGTTGTTCAACAACGTAATTGTTTGCCTTAAAGGGTAAAACATTACCCACAACTTCCATTTCAAATTGAGCTTCTTCAGAAAGTTTCTGAATATATGGAATTTCTCGAAAATTTGATAGTGTGTATGATTTAAGTGAGGGTGAATCATCCCAAACTGACTCTTGATAGGTCATTTGTTAAAAAGTACATTTGCCCTTGTTAAAGGTTACAAGTTTCTTAGGCATGAAAAACAAATTTTTTAATTATTTGAAACCAATTTTAATAAATAATGATAATATTCCTTAACGTTTGTATTCAAAGATATGAAATTGATTAAAATGGTGAGTAATTGTGGCTGAAGAAGAAGTATCGCAAATTTCAGTAGGTGAGTTCGAAACTATACCACAACTTTTAGCTTCTTCAGAATCTCTTCAAATAGCATTTATTATTTTAATTATTGGTTTAGTAGTTATTGGAATAATTTATCGCAAATTTTCACATTGGGTTTTTACTCAAAAATTTAATTATACACGACCACATTTTTCTAGATTTGTTCGCAAGGCTGTATTACCATTTTTTGCAATAGCTTTAGTATCAACTATTAATGTATCCATACAAACTGCTGAATTATTTGAAAATGAGATTGAAGATGGTGGTGGTGGAGCTGAAAAATTTGCAAAAATTCTTAATTCTATTAACATGTTAGTAATTGGTTGGACAATATCACATCTAATTCCAATTGCATTAACAAAACGTGACAAATCAATTGTAGAAAAAGAAGATTATGAAAAATGGGATGATATGAAAGGATTTACAGATGACAGTGATAATTTGTTTCAAAAATGTTTCAAATGGGTTCCACCACAAACAACACCATATGACATGAAGGATGATGAATTTCAAAAACATATTCAAACAAAAGATGGTTTAAAATTTCTTGAAAATTATCATACTTCTAAGGGTTTACCAGTTGGTAGTTATGAAAAACTTGTAGATAAGCCATATGAAGAGTGGAGAAAATCAGAGAGAATAAAATATGAAAAATATTATACAAATTGTGTTACTGGAAAAAATCAGACAGGACAAAAGCTAAAGCCTGGTGCTATTCCAGATGAAATTTATCCAATAGATGTATGGCGAGAGCAAAAGAGACAAAATAATTATGACCCTCTAATTCCAAGTTCAAGACCACCTGGATACGCAAAAAAACAAAAGGAAGGAGTTCCTAAATCTGCAAAACAAGTTCTTCCAATTGGAATCTTTCTAGTTACAATACTTGGTGTAGTTTCGTGGTGGGGAGTGGATTTGGTAGTTTTAGCAACTGCAACTGGAGGATTGGCATTTGGAATTGGACTTGCACTAAAAGAAACAATGGAGAATTACTTTGCATATATCATGATAAAGAAAGACAAAGTTATCAAAGAAGGTGATAGAGTTACTTTGCCAAGTGGATACAATGGCTTAGTATACAAAATTACACCCAGAGTTACCTATATTCGACATGGTCTCAATGAGTCTTTAGCAATTATTCCTACAAAACAAATTGTCTCAGAAGAAATAATTAATTTTACAAAGGAATTCAAACTTGTTCCTGCAGCTATTGAGGTTGGAGTTTCATATCTAAACAATCCAGTGCAAGTAGAAGCAATTCTAATGAAAATAGGTAAACGAGCCATGAAAGAGGTTAAAGATGGACAAGGTAATCATCTTGCAAGACAAAAAAGATGTCCATACCTTGATTTACACAAACAAAGTTGTGGGTGTGATAAAGAAATACACGTAGATGTGGGTGATCCTGTAGTAAGATTTAACAATTTTAATGATTCAGCACTTGATTTTGCACTTAGAGTGTTTGTACGAGATTATGGTTCTCAGTTTAAAATGAAAAGTGAAATGCGAATAATAATGTATGAAGAATTTAAAAAATATGATATTAGAATTCCATGGCCAATTCGAACAGTATACCAAGGTGATGAGAAAAGAGAATCTGAAGAAATTGGAAAATACGATGAAATGCGTGACCAAGTGGTTAGTGAGTATAGTTCTAAAGCGTCAGTGGGTTCAGCTGAAGATGATTAATCTTCTCAAAACTTAAGAATCCCATTAAATGATATTTTCTTGTTGAGTAATATATCAGTAATTTCAGGAAAATCATCTGAGGAATTAGCAAGGAAATTATCTAAAAAAATTAAAGCAAATCTAGTAAAGTCATCAATTAGAGTTTTTCCTGATGGAGAAAGCAAAATCACTCTAAGTGGAAAAATATCTAAAAAAAAATCAATAGTTGTACAATCAATTTATCCACCTGTTGATACTAATTTACTACAAGCATTATCTCTAATTTCAAAAGCTAGAGAAACATCATCTCAAGTCGTTGCTGTAATTCCATATTTGGGCTATGCCAGACAAGATAGAGAATTTTTACCAGGAGAAATTGTAACTATGAAAGTTCTTGCAAAATTATTCAAGGGTGCTGGTGCATCAAAAATTATTGCAGTTGATATTCACAGCATAATTGGATTCAAATATTTTACAATCAAAAGTCAAAATGTGACAGCAATTCCTAATCTTGTGAAATATTTCAAGAAATTGAGTCTGAAAAATCCATTAATTGTTTCACCTGATCAAGGTGGAAAAGAAAGAGCAAAAGAATTTGCAAAGGAATTCGGTTTAGAGTATATTGCATTACACAAAAAAAGAGATAAAAAAAATGGTAAAGTACAAATCAAAACAAAAAATGCAGATGAAGTTATTGGTAGAGATCTCATTTTAGTTGATGACATGATTAGTACGGGAGGAAGTATCATAAATGCAACACAGTTTCTTAAAAAACAAAAATGTAGAAGAGTCTATGTTGCTTGCACACATGCTCTTTTAATGAATGATGCTGAAAAAAAGATTAGAAAATCTGGAGTAACAAAAATTGTTAGTGCAAATACAATTCCTGGAAAGACATCAGTAGTTGATGTATCAGATACAATTGCAAAGGCAATAGTATAATGCCTGAAAGTTTTTTTGTTTTATCTAAAGATAATCTAAAGCTCGCAACAGATGAAATTATTGCAATATCAAAAATGTATGACAGATTTTCTAAAATTAAAGTAATTTCTAATTTAGTGATTATTCAATCAAAGACAAATTGGAGTGAAATTTCAAATCGAGCAACATTTGTTAAAGTGTCTGGACAAATATTAAGAAAAATGTCAGGATTATTCTTAAATGAGGGAAATTTTGAAATTCTCAAAAATGCAAAATCATTTGTTTGCAGAATAATTAACATATCATCAAATCAGTTTAATGTTCCAGAATTAGAAAATTCAATGGGGGATATGATATCAAAATTCTCTCATGCTAAAGTTAAACTTGTAAATCCAGATATTACAGTATACCTAATTTTTACAGATAAAGAAAATTTTTTTGGATTCTCAAAACGAGTTAAAGAGGAAGTTAGACCAAAAAAGATCAAAAAGTATCCTCATGAATTAGAATGGAAATTAACTCGAGTTATGATTAATTTGATTGGGCTCAAAAAAGGGGAAACAGTATGTGATCCATTTTGTGGTACAGGTACTACACTATTAGAAGCAGAATCTATGGGAATTCATGCAATTGGATTAGATTTTGATAAAAAGATGTGTGAAATTACTAAAGAAAATCTCAAAATAAATAAATACAAATCTGAAATTATCAATTCAGATTTTCAAGAAATGGTTAAAATTTCTGGAAAATATGATGGAATAGTTACTGATTTGCCTTACGGAAGATCATCAAAAGCTTCTGAAAAACCTGAAGAAATCCTTAAGAGATTTATCTCAATTCTTCCTAAACGTAAAAAAATAGCAATTATGTACAAAAAAGAATTAGAGAGTAATCTAAAGCTAAAAGGATTAAAAAAATATGAAATCTATAGGCATAAAAGCTTGACAAGGACAATTTTGATTAAATGAAACTTGTATTTTTAGGAACATCTGCTGCACAACCAACTGAAAACAGAGGGTTGTCTTGTATTTGTTTAGAAAGAGATGGAGAAATTCTAATGTTTGATGCAGGTGAATCTACACAAATTTCCTATATGAAATCAGGTTTAGGATGGAATAAAAAAATGAAAATTTTTGTTACACATCTTCATGGAGATCATTGTGTAGGAATTTTAGGATTATTGCAAACAATGTCAATGCAAAATAGAACTGAAACTTTAGAAATTTTTGGACCAACTGGAATTGATGAGTTTATTGCAGCAAATATCAAAGTGTTAAATTTTGGATTATCATTTCCAGTTTTAATAAATATAATTAAAGATGAAAAAATTGTTGATAATGAAAAATTTTCAATTTATACATGTAAAGCAAATCATTCAGTAATAGCATATTCATATCTGTTTGAAGAAAAAGATAAACCAGGAAGATTCAATGTTAAAAAAGCAAAAGAATTAGGTATACCAGAAGGGGAATTATGGAATAAATTACAAAATGGGACTGAAATTAATAATAATGGAAATATTATCAAGCCAGAACAAGTTTTAGGAGAAAAACGTCCAGGAATAAAAATTGGAATTTCAGGTGATACAATGCCTACAAAAGAATTAGAAGTGTTTTTCAAAGATTGTGATTATTTAGTATTTGATTCTACATTTGTTGAAGAACAAAAACAAAGAGCTCTAGATACTTGTCATTCTACTGCAAAAGAAGCTGCGATATTAGGAAAAAATGCAAATGTTAAAAATTTAATTCTAACACATTTTTCAGCTAGATACAAAGATGAGTTAAGACATTTGAATGAGGCAAATAAAATTCATAATTCAGTAATTACTGCAAGAGATCATTTAGAAATAGAAATCAAATGAAAATGTTTGAATTAATAAAAGATCAAATTAAAGAAATTAAAAAAATAGTTTTTGTGACAGGTGCTGGGATCTCACAAGAAAGTGGAATTCCTACATTTAGAGGAAAAAATGGATTGTGGAGAAATTATGATGCAATGAAACTAGCAACAATTGATGCATTTTATAAAAATCCCAAGTTGATTTGGGAATGGTATAATGAAAGAAGATGCAATATCTTTGCAGCAAGTCCTAATCAAGGTCATAAAGCTATTGCGGAACTTGAAAAGTATGTGGAAGTGGTAATTTTAACACAAAATATTGATGGGCTTCATCAAAAAGCAGGAAGTTCAAAAGTCTTAGAATTACACGGTAGTATTGTAAAAATAAAATGTACAGTTTGTGATTTTAAAGATGAAATAGTTACTGAATTTCTTGAAATTCCACCTTTATGTAAATGTGGAAATATACTTCGACCAGATGTAGTTTGGTTTGGTGAATCCTTACCACAAGACATCTGGCAAAAAGCAATAATTCTATCAAGTCAATGTGATTTGATGGTAATTGCAGGCACATCTCTTGTTGTATCACCAGCAAATACTCTACCCATCTATGCAAAACAAAATCATGCAATTCTAATTGAAATTAATCCAGAAAAAACTGAAATGTCATCAGAAATGGATTTAGTTTTAAGAAACACAAGTGCAAATACGCTGCCTGAATTAGTCTCAATGTTTAAAAATAATTAAATTATGATTGTAAAAAAATTCCATTAATTTTTGTATCAGAAGAATCACCAGGATTATATACTGATGAAGTTACTGTGCCATAATCTTCATGCTCAATAATCATATCTACATAATAAGGAACACCACTAATATCATTTACATTAGTTTCAAACATGGAAGTAAAAAATATACCAGAAAAGATTTCTTTTTGATCTGTTCTAATAATTATATTTACACTATTTGTTTTTCCACTTAAATCAGAATATTGTAAAAGAATATCATCATTAGACTGTTGTATTGTGGATAAAGATAATGTTTCATGAATTATTGAAAAGTTATCTTGAATAGAAATTTGAGTTACAGTATTTTCAATTTATTCAAAATTTTCAGATGAATCAGTTAATTCCTCTACGTTTGGATTATCAGTAAAAATATTTTGTATTGATTCAATAGGATTGAAATTAGTAATTTTTTCGCTAATTGTTTGTTGGGATAATTTTCTTACATCAGATATTTCATTAGAAATATCATTACCAATTTCACTAATTTCATCAGTAATTGCATTACTTGTTTTATCTACTATTTTGTCAATAGATTCATCAATTCTTTTTTCTACTAATTCAGAAGCTATAGCACCAAAATTAGAAATATCGTCTTTCAATGAATTTACTACACTAGCAGAAGTGGATGGGAATAGAACATCGATTTCATTAGAGAATATCATGCCTCCTAAGATAATAATTCCTGCAATTATGCCTAGTTTAATGAACATTTCTTAATAATTATAAAAAATAGATTTTAGATTCAAACTAAAAAAAATAATCAGAAATGAGTGAATTTTCTTAGCTAGTTCTAATCTACAAAAACTATCCAATCAATTATTCTATCAATATCAGGTGAAGTCATAATTACTTTAATTGGTCCCAAAGGGGATTCTTCTGCTTCTTCACAAATTGCTATTTCTTCAGCAAAGGCTGCTTGTTTATTTAGATAGAACCAAGTTGTATCATTGTCTAAGTTATTTTCAAGATTACGTCTATAGTTTTTTTGAGATCTTTTAGAACGAATTGTTTCATAGATTTTTTCAAAAGAAGTTAGATCTTTAGAATGGGCATTAATGGAAAAATCTTCAATTTTTATTTTTGAGTTGGGAAAAATATTTAAAATTGATTTTTTTATTTTTTCTGGATCTTCAGAAGGATTTATTGAGCAAAACATTTCTATTTTGCATTTAATGTTAGGAATTTTCATTCTATCCAACTTTGTATTATTTTGAATCCAGATTCTATTAATTCGTCTTTTGTAAGACCAATGTTTGAAATTGCATAATCTGATAATGCAATTGCATTACTTATTCCAACACCTAATTCTCTATTGTCTCTTTCTTCAAAATGTTCTTGTGTTTTAGGATCATCTGATCTTCCTCTTTTTTGTAAAAAATCAAATCTGATTCCAGTTGATGCATGAATTGCTAAAAGTTTCACATTTCCAAATTTTTTAAGCACTTGAATCTCATCATTAGATCGTACCCCATCTACCAAAATTACATTTGAAGATGATGATTCAATTTCTGGTTTGATTAACTCAGCAATTGCACCAGGACCGTTTTGTTCTCTAAGTTCAAGCATCAATTTACCAAGATTTTCTCTAGTAGATTCTAAATTTCTTTTTTTTGCTTCAGCTCTTACAGCATTTCCCATATTTACAATATCATAACCTTTTAATTCCAACCCTTCAGCAATGGTAGATTTGCCAGCCCCAGGCATTCCTGTCAGGCATACAATTAGTTTAGTCAATACATATCAAAAAAATGGCTCGTCTAAGAAGTTACCGGAAATTATTATAAAGATACTTCAAAAATTGTTATAATGCGAACATTTGTAGCAATTGAAATTTCAGATGACAATGTAATTAATTCAATTGAAAAATTTCAAAAAGAACTTAAGATTAATGCAAAACCAGTTAATTCAAGAAATTTACATTTCACATTACAATTTTTAGGTGAAATTACAGAAGAGATCTCACAAAAAATCATTCAGATTCTTAAGACAATTAATTTTTCAAGTTTTGATGTAAATTTGAAAGGGATTGGTGTATTTCCAAAACTAAAATTTCCTAGAATAGTTTGGATTGGAACAGATGAAAATGGAGGAAATAAATTAGTAAATTTGGCACAAAAAATTGAAGAGTTGTTAAAACCTTTAGGATTTAGCTCCGATAAAGCATTCAAACCTCATATCACAGTATTTAGAATTAAAAAGAAAGGTGAAGATATTACAAGGCAATTGGAAGATAATAAAAATATGAATTTTGGAATTCAGAAAATAACTAGTATAAAGTTGAAAAAAAGTGAACTAACACCTAATGGACCAATCTATTCAGATTTGGTGGAGATTAGTGCTATAAAATGAAACAAATAATTTCTAAAGTTGCAAAAACAGTTGTACCATCAAAGACCATAGAAATAACAAAAAAGAAAATTGCCAAATTAGCATATAATTTAGTTGAAAAAGAAATAAAGAAATTTTCTGAAGTAGTTGATTTAGAATTTGGAGGTTCGTTTGCTAAAGGAACTTGGTTAGCAAAAGAAGCAGATATAGATATTTTTATCAAATTCAAAAAATCTACATCAGAAGAAAAATTTGAGACAATTTCAAAAAAGATTGGTTTTGAGGCATTAAAAAAATACTCTCCATATATCAGATATTCTGAGCACCCATATGTTGAGGCTAAAATCAAAGATACCAAAGTCAATGTTGTACCATTTTATGATGTAAAACTTGGAGAATGGAAAAGTGCTGCAGATAGATCACCATTTCATACAAAGTTCATGGAAAAATCATTAACACCAAAAATGAGAAACGAGATTAGAATTTTAAAGACATTTCTAAAATCAAATGGAATCTATGGGGCAGAAATTGCAAAACAAGGATTTAGTGGATATGTTTCAGAAGTTTTAATTTTAAATTTTAAAAGTTTTGAAAATTTAATTAAATCAATTTCAGAAATTAAAGAAAAACAAATCATAGGTAAAACTTCAAAGAAATTTGAAACATCTATAGTAATTATTGATCCAATTGACAGCAATCGAAATTTAGCTGCAGCAATTTCTAATGAAAATATTGGAAAATTTGTTCTTATTTCTAGAGCCTTTAAAGAAAAACCTAGATTGACATTATTTCAAAATAAAAAATCTGAAATATCAAAAAAGTATTGGGAAAATCTGTTAGTAGTGAAATTTAATTTTAAACTAAGAAGTCCAGATATAATATGGGGCCAAATTAAAAGAGCTACGTCATCATTATCTACACAACTAGAATTAGGAGGATTTGCTGTCCTAAGAAGTAAATCTCATACAGATGAAGTAAAAGAGGCATATCTATTGTTCTTTTTAGAATCTACAAAAATTAATCCCACATATTCAAAGAAAGGTCCTGAATTCTTCAGAGAAAATAGTTCCAAAAGTTTCATTTCAAAAAATCTAAAAAATACTGAATTAATGTGGATCGAAACTGATGGAAAAATTATTGCACTTGAAAAAAGAAAACATACAGAAGCTGCTAAATTTATGAAAGATTTCTTGAAAAAGAATCTTCTAACAGGCATACCAAAAGGACTTTTAGATGATTTTAAGCAAGGTTTTGAGGTTTCTGTAGGAAGTAAAAATTTAAGCAAATCAATTAAAGAGGAAGCCAATGAGTTGATTTCAACTGATGGCACATTCCTTTATTTCAATTAAGAAATTTACTGATGAGCCATATTCAAAAATTCTAGGGTATCCAAAAGCAACAACTCGTCAAATCAGTTCAAGAATTAAAGAGTTAGAAAAATTAAAAATAAAATCTATATCATTTACAGGTCCCACAACACTTGGAAAATTAGCAATTTTGGGTAAAGGGTACGTGGGAGTAGTTGTTCTTGCAAAAAAAGGTAACAAACAAGTTGCATTAAAAATTAGAAGAACAGATTCGCAAAGGAAAAATATGAAAAATGAATCAATATTGTTGAAACTAGTAAACACTATTGATGTAGGACCAAAAATATTTGATAATAGTAAAAATTTTCTAGTTATGGAGTATTTGGAAGGAGAGAAAATTAGTAATTGGGTAAATTCACTACATGGTATTGGCAGTACAAAAAAATTCAAAACTACTGTTAAAAAAATTCTTGAAGACTGTTACAAATTAGATAACTTAGGATTAGATCATGGAGAATTAAGTAATGTTTCTAAACATGTAATTGTAGGAAAAATAAAATCTACCTTAATTGATTTTGAGAGTTCCAGTACTAAAAGAATACCATCTAATGTAACATCAATTACTCAAGCATTTTTTATTGGTTCAGGAATTGCAAAAAAGGCTCAAAAAATTTACAAAAATCCCTCTAAAGATAAAATCATTGAGGTATTACAGCGGTACAAAAAAGAAAAGACAAGTGAAAATTTTGAGAAACTATTAAAAATTCTAAAATTATAATGCGATCGACAGAATTCGTATTTTTTGTTCATCATTTAGATATACTAATCAGGCGTGAGAAAGTCAAAAAATACGAAAAGAATTTTTAATTTCTTAAAAATATGTTATTAATGTTGAAAATATTTATTATCTTTTCATTATTTTTTTCAATTTCGGCATCTTTAGCATTTGCAGAAGAACCTTCAGAAGGATGGGAAAGACTTGCCAACATGCCAGAACCTAGATCAGAATCAAATGCAATTGCACATAATAACAAAATCTATGTTGTTGGGGGATTAAACAATAAAGAGCTTGCAGACAATTCCATGTTTGTTTATGACATTAATGAAAATGAATGGACCATTGGAACTTCCATGCCAACTGCAATACATCATGCAGGTGCAGCAATTTACAAAGAAAAACTGTATGTTGTTGGGGGGTATTATGATAAATGGATACCATCAAATGAATTATGGATTTATGATATTACATTAGATAAATGGTCTAAGGGAGAAAATATGCCTACTCCACGAGGTGCATTAACTGCAGAATTTCTTGATGGTAAATTATATGCAGTTGGTGGATTCAACAAAGATACTCGTTTTGAGAATGAAGTTTATGATCCACTAATAGATTCTTGGGAGAAAAGAGCAAACATGCCAACACCTAGAGAACATCTTGGCTCGACAATTTTAGATGATCAGATGTACATTATAGGAGGAAGAGATGATCAAGTTAATCTGGATACAACAGAAGTGTATGATTATTCTTCTGATAGTTGGGAATCATTAGAACCTATTCCTACTGCAAGAAGTGGATTGGCAGCAGCTACCTTGAATGGTGTAATCTTTGTTTTTGGTGGCGAGGGATATGCTAATACATTTGCAGAAAATGAAGCGTATATTCCAGGAGATGGATGGTTTGAACAACAACCCATGCCTATTCCAAGACATGGATTAGATGCAGTAACAATTAATGATAATATCTACTTAGTTGGAGGTGGAATTTCTCCAGGTGCTAGTTATAGTCCAATCATTGAAAAATATCACAACACTGTAATTCCAGAATTTGGAGTTTTTGTTTTAATAATTTTTGCAACATCTATTACAATAATCATTTTATTTACAAAATCTAAAATTATCAATTACAGTTAAAATATTAATAAATTTTATTCTTGAGAATTAGTTTTAATAATTTTATTTTAAAAATTAGTTTTTAATTTCTAATAAAATATTCTCATCAGTCCATTGGATTTGCTCCAAATCATCAAAATTCTTCTTTATGTTTTCTTTGAATGTTTCTAAAGACTCATCAAATGACTTTTTCTCATATAGAGCAAATGTAGAATAATGATTGTTTTGAGCTTGATCTACCAATCTATCCAAACTAGAGGTTCTAGCGTATTCAAACACTTTGGTAGAATGGATTTTCATATCTGCATTGTTAATGTGGTGTTGTAATTCATTTAATTCATACAAACGAGTCTCCATTTCTGTAAATAATGGAAAATATTTTCCCCATACACTTTTAGAATTTTGATTTCTTAGTCTTGTATAGATAAATATTCGTCCATCATCTTTGAGTGATCTTAGTGATTCTGAGAGAAACTTTGGAACATTAAAATGGTGTATTGCATTAAAGGTGACAATACAATCTATTGATTTGTTATCTAATGGTAGTCTATCTGCATTTCCTTCTCGTGTACAGAAATTTATAATTTTTTGTTCTGTAAGATGGTCTTCTAATGATTTTAACATATTTCCGTTATAATCTACACAGTGAATGTAAAATGTATCATCAAAGTTTTTCAAAAATTCTAGTGAATATCGCCCATCACCGCATCCAATATCTGCCATATTGATTTTAGATTTTTGTTTTAGTTTGTCTTTTATGTGTAAGATTGGTTCTGTGTCAAGTGTTCTTACACTTTGATATTTTGATGCAATAGTTGAAAAATGATCGTGCATAGTTTGTGAGCTTAATTCAATTTCATTTTGTGTACGTGACAAGACTAACTATAAAAAAAAGACTCTTTATCCCTGTTTCTATTAAAATAGGCACAATGGTACTAGTGTTAATTGGAATTGCAATAGGTATTCTAATAGTAGCAATTTTAATTATAAAAACAACAAAAACACCCTCTCGAGATATTTTTGGAGTTGATTTGCATTGTGTTACATGTGGCACAAAAACTAATGGTTCAAAGTGTCCAAAATGTGAAAAAAGTGCTAAAACATTTGGAGTATAGTTACATTCTACTTTGAATTCTATAAGATTAGAAATGATTCAACGATTAGTTTTTTGTGATTATCTAAAATGGGACCGGCAGGATTTGAACCTGCGACCACTAGTCCCCCAGACTAGTATCATACCAAGCTAGACTACGATCCCTAGTCACAGAGGCACAAAATGAAATTATTAAATTGTTGTACTGAATAATATATGTATGAAAATTTGTAGTGTCTGTAAAAAAATTTCTGCAACAGGAGAAAATCATCTTGACTGTATCCAAAAAAGAAGTATTGAATTCGAGGATGCAGAATTTAAAAAAGGTATTACTGAAAAACTGAATCTCTCAACAGATTATCAAGGATTAGGAGTTGAAATAAGAGCAATTCTTGAACATCTTACAAAAGATAAAGATTCAGAAGAAAAATCATAACCATTTTGAGAGTCGTTCTTTTTCAAATTCCTTCTTTTTAGAAAGATTATCAGTTGTTGATTCTGAAAGACTTGTTGATGGTTTTGAATTAGTAAACATATCTACTTCAAGAATAGATGCCGTGTCTTTTCCTGATTCAATAAAACATCCACCTTTTCCATCAAACAAAACAGTTTCTTTTTTTAATTGAATTATTGAGATAATATTTTTGGCAACGGTAATACCTTCGCCTTCAGCAAAAATTCCTGCCTTTGGAACTGCCATTTTTTCTCCAACTGTTAATACAGTTACATCACCAATTGCAAAAATATTTTCAAAAGGAGTTTTACAATCTCTATCTATTGGGATAAAGCCAGGTTCTTTTGCCAAACCAGAATCATAAATTATTTTTGGTGCAATATGAGGAGGAATAGCTAAAAGAATATCAAAATCAGCTTCACTATTTTCAAAAATTAATTTCTTTGATTCAACAGATTTTATTTTACATGAATTATGAAAAGTAATTTTTTCAGAGTTTACAAGTTCAAGGATTTTTTTACTAACTTCAGGGCCTGCAGCTGGTAAAGTAATTGGGGCTGGACTGTAAAAGTCAATTTGTACAGAATCACGTACTCCACGCTTTCTGAGCATAGAATCTATCAGTAAACTAGCCTCAAATGGTGCAGGTGGACATTTGTAAGGCATTCCCATTATAGAGATTGCAATTTTTCCAGATTCTATACTCTCAAGTTTGTCACGAATTTCTAAGAGTTGATCATGATCATATAGATTAAATCCATTTTCTACTAGACCTGGAATTTTTTGAGGTGCTAAAACTACACCTGTAGAAATTATTAAAAAATCAAATGTGATATTTTGAGATTTAGTTTTAATATTTTTGTTTTGAAGATTTATTTCTAAAATTTCTTCTTTTATGAAATTGATTTCTTTTTTTGATAATTCATTTAATGAGCCAATTGAATTTTCAAAAGTTCTAGTCCCATTAATTATCCATAATTTTGCAAATCCTACCATAAACCAATCTTTTTTGTCAATTACAGTGATTTTCACTTGTGAAGATGATAAAGTATTTCTTAATTCATTTGCACTTGAAAGTCCACCAAAACCTCCTCCCAAAATTACAACATGAGGAATATTTGTCAACTTAAAGTTCTTGTGTGGTTGGTCTTATCAAAATTTCATTAACATTAACATGGGGTGGAGATTCAACTGCATACAAAATTGCGTTTGCAATATCTTCTGCATGTAGTGCTTCCATCTTTTTTGCATTCTCAACAAATCCTTTCAATGAATCTTCTGTAATTGTATCATTAAGTTCTGTATCAACAACACCTGGTTCAATACTTGTTACTCTAATGTTAGTTCGTGCACTGAATTCTTTTCTTAATCCCTCACTAAATGCAGCAATAGCAAATTTTGTTGCGCAATAAACACTTCCAGAAGCAAATACAACCCTTCCAGCAACAGATGAAAGATTTACAATGTGACCGGATTTTTTTTCTTTCATATGAGTAATTACTGCTCCTGTAGAATACAATACACCTTTAATATTCACATCAATCATTTTATCCCATTCATCTACTTTGAGACTCTTAAAGAAACTCAAAGGCATTAAACCTGCATTATTTACTAAAATATCAATAGAATTCCATTTTTCTAAAACTGCTTTTGCAAAATTATCACATTCTAATCTTTGAGTTACATCTAATTTTTGATAAAATACTTCTCCTCCGTTATCAGTTATTTTTTTTGCAAGTGCTTCCAATTTGTCTACTCTTCTAGCACCAATAGCAACTTTGGCTCCTGCCTTTGATAGTGCCAAAGCAGTTGCATATCCTATACCACTGCTTGCTCCAGTTATTATTGCAACTTTACCTTTAATCATTTAATCGCATTAAATTTTATCATCGTAAAAATGTTTAGAGCAGATACATTACTTTGGAAAAAATACTATCATCTTTATTAAATGAAAAAGGGTAATCAAATAATGGAATTAGAAAAATGTGCTTACTGTGGAGATTTAACAGATATGCCTTTTCATTGCAATTATTGTAAGGATCCATTTTGTGCTGAACATAGATTACCTGAGGAACATAGATGTGTAAAGCTGACTCTAATTAGAGCAAAAAGATTTGGTGAGAAAAAAATCATTCGAGACGGTGGTAGAAATAAACCAAGTATTTTTAGACGAATTTTTAAAAGATGAAAAACTAGTAAGGGCTTTTATCAGGAGAAATTTTTGC
>Ga0207991_1000085_pt1 | contig 61259 bp, 66 predicted proteins | sample ETN07SmetaG_FD_185786 | JGI IMG/M metagenome (GOLD analysis project Ga0207991, IMG submission 185786) | Marine microbial and viral communities from oxygen minimum zone, Eastern Pacific Ocean - ETNP2014F14-07SV275 (SPAdes) (version 2) | ecosystem: Environmental > Aquatic > Marine > Oceanic ...
GAGTCAAGTATAGATTTATTTTGAAAAAAGTGCCTGACAGGTCAATTAATAGAATTTGTTTATTTCATTGGAGTTTTTATGGAGAGAGGGAGATTCGAACTCCCGGTTGATTTGACTCAACACTACCTTTCCAAGGTAGCACGATAGACCACTCTGACACCTCTCCAATTATTTAGGATAAACTCATTTTACTTTGTTTATTAAACAAATAAAGCCCAACTATAAAAAATATAGATAAGCTTAATATGCCCAATCTAGAACTATCAAATGTATATGTAATTAAACCAACAGTAAGCGGTCCTATTAGTGCTGCAAACTTTCCAAGCATGTTATAGACGCCAAAAAATTCTGAACTCCTACCACTGGGGATAATTTTTGCAAAATATGATCTACTTAGCGACTGTATACCTCCTTGTACAAGTCCTATAAGAACAGCTATTAAATAGAATTCATATATAGATGTCAGTTGATAAGATAATACTGTAATCAATAAATATACATATAAACATATTTTGATTCCACTGGAAGTACTGAAACGATTTGCATAATATCCAAAAAATAATGTTGAGGGAAATCCTATAAACTGAATAAGTAGCAATGCAATCAATAAGTCTGAAGATGCAAAGTCAAGAGTTATACCATAATTAACAGCCATTCTAATGATAGTGTCAACACCATCTATATAAATCCAATACGAAAGTAAAAATATTAAAAGTTTTTTATTTGAAACAATATGCTGATAAGTATCTTTAAGAGAAACTTTACTTAACTTTGGTTTATGTATATTTTTTTGAGGCCAATATAAAATAAGCGGTATCATAAAAATTAGCCACCAAAAAGATGTGAAAATAAATACTATAGTTTTATTAGCAATAAAAGTATTTAATGAATCACTATTAAAATATAAAAATATAAGAGATAAAACAAAAGCAAGCCCTCCTCCTAGATAACCCAAAGCATAACCATAAGCCGAAATAGAATCATAATTACCTGAGTCATTAAACTCAATAATCATAGAATCATAAAAGACATTAGATAACATGAAACCAAATAATGATATGCTAAAAAGTATTGAGGCTATTATCCAATTATTAAGCCCAACTAATGATAAGAGAAGAGTTGATATAATAGCTATAAAAGCAAAAGTCATTAGAAATTTTTTCTTAGATCCATTTCTATCTGCTAAAAGCCCTAGAATAGGTGCTAATAAAATAAGAAATAAACTAGCTGATGAATTTGCAATACCAAGTGTTAATGTTCGATCAGCGTCTGATAAAGATGATGCAAATAGTTCTGCGTATATTATTGGATAAAAACCAGCAAGAACAATAGTTGCATATGCAGAGTTAGCCCAATCATACAATGCCCAACTAAAAGTTTTATTATTTTTCACAATTTTTATAAATCATGGAGGGATAGGGATTCGAACCCTAGAAGGTCGTTAAACCTTGCTGGTTTTCAAGACCAGTGCATTCAACCGCTCTGCCATCCCTCCGGTTCAAATATTATAGAGCATATATTGCTCAGTTCATAATTTAATAGTTTTAAACCCTGTTAGGTCATGAAGTACTTTAGGAATAGTAATTGTATCATCTTTAATGTTATTTTCTACAAGAGCAGCTAAAGTTCTTCCAACAGCTAGACCTGAACCATTTAAAGTATTAACAAAAGATTTTTTTCCTGTACTTTCTTCTTTAAATTTAATATTTAATCTTCGTGATTGAAAATCACCAAAATTACTACAAGAAGATATTTCTCTATACATATTTTGTCCTGGAAACCATGCTTCAATATCATATGTCTTTAATGATGAAAATCCTAAATCAGCAGTTGATAGTATGACCCTTTGGTATGGAATATTTAACATCTCCATTATATTTTCCGCATGCACTGTGATAGCTTCAAGGACATCATCTGCATCTTTTGGGTCTACAATCTGAACAAGTTCAACTTTTTCAAACTGGTGTTGTCTAATTATCCCTTTAGTATCTTTTCCATATGCTCCTGCCTCAGATCTAAAACAAGGAGTATGGGCAACTAATTTAATTGGAAGTTCATTTCTTGGTAAGATTTTATTTTTATAAATACTTGTCAAAGGAACTTCAGCAGTAGGAATAAGATATAATTGTTCACCGTCAATCTTAAAGAGATCTTCTTTAAATTTAGGCAGCTGACCTGTTCCAACTAAAGAAGATTCGTTAACTATATAAGGAACATTATATTCACAATATTCGTGCTTATTTGTATGCGTGTCTAACATAAAGGTAATTAATGCTCTATGTAATTTAGCTATATCACCTTTCATAACAGTAAACCTGGATTTAGTTACAGAAACACCAGCTTCAAAATCTAAAAGGCCATTTTTTGATAACAACTCAGAATGATCTTTTTTTGATGAATGAGTAGTGCCCCATGTTTTAATAACAACATTAGCCCCTTCATCTAATCCTACTGGTGTATCTATTGACGGAATATTGGGAATTTCAAGAAGAATTTTATTTAGCTGTGATTCTATATCTATCAATAATAATTTATTTTTATTGATGTTTGATTCAAGTTCTTTTGATTCACTCTTTAAATTTTTCTTATCTTGATTAGATGTTAATTTTTCAAATTTATCGCTAATTTTATTTTTTTCTGCTGATAAAGATTCCTTGATGCCAATAAGTTTTTTCCTTTCTAGAGAGAATTTCAAAATCAAATCAATATTGAGTTTAAACCCTCTTGATTCAAGTTTTGCTTTAACATCATCAGTATTATTAAGTATTAAGTTTATATCTAGCATTAATTGTTAGGATTATTATAGGTAATTATAATTAAATTATTGTACTTTGAGTATTTCTCTATTCCCATTAGATTGCTGTTCAGACAGTATGCCTTTTGCTTCCATAGCTTCAATGAGATTAGCAGCACGATTATACCCTATTCTCAATTTTCTTTGTATAAAAGATATAGATGTTTTTTTTGATTCTAAAATAATTTGCACAGCATCATTATAAAGAGGATCATCATTTGATTCTATATCAATAGTCTTATTGTCATCTTTATCAATTGATGTTAATAGTGATTCAATATAAGATTCTTCACTGTTTTTCTTTAGAAATTTTACTATGTTTTTTACTTCATCATCACTGACATAGGCACCATGGATTCTTTGTAAAACTCTTGTGCTAGGACTCATCAATAACATATCACCATTTCCAAGAAGTTGCTCTGCCCCCATGCCATCTATGATTGTTCGTGAATCAACATTTGTTGCTACTCTTAGGGCAATTCTAGCTGTAATATTGGCCTTAATTAATCCTGTTATAACATTTACAGATGGTCTTTGTGTTGCCAATATCAAATGTATGCCGGCAGCCCTTGCTTTTGCTGCAAGACGAGTAATAAAATCTTCAACCTTTTTGCCAGCTACTAACATCATATCGGCAAATTCATCAATAACTACAACAATGAAAGGAAGTTTTTCATGATATTTTGTTTCATCTCCTTTATTAGACTGAATCTCTAATTTTTTGCCAATTTGATTACTCTCAAAAATAAGCTTGTTATATGCCTGAATATTTCTTACGCTAAGTTCACTCATAATCCTATATCTTTTTTCCATTTGCTGAACACACCAACGTAGTCCATTCGCAGCTTCATTCATATCTGTGATGACAGGATGAAGAAGATGAGGTATTCCTTCATAAACATTTAATTCAAGCATTTTGGGATCAACTAAAAGCATTTTTAAATCTGTTGGATCTGATTTATACAGAAGACTCACTATCATTGAATGAATAGCAACAGATTTACCAGAACCCGTGGTACCAGCTACTAATAAATGAGGTAATTTATGCAAATCTGTACATACTGGAATACCTTGTATATCTTTTCCAAGCGCAATCGTAAGAGGTGATTTAGATTTTTCATATTCCTTTGAAATAATTATTTCTTTTAGAGATACTGTTTCTCTACTATCATTCGGAACTTCTATGCCAATTGAGGATGTACCTGGAATATTATCAACCACTCTTAGACTTGTTACAGACATAGTACGAGCAAGATCTTTCGATAAGTTAGTAATTTGGTTAACTTTAATTCCTTTAGCAGGATTAATTTCAAACAATGTAACAACTGGTCCCGGTTTAACTGAAACAACTTCAACGTCAATGCCAAAGTCTTTTAAGTTTGTTTCAAGCAATCTCGACATAAGCTGAAGAGATTCATGGTCATACGTAGCTGTTTCTGTCTTATGTTCAGTTAATAATTCAAGAAGAGGCAATTCTCCTTGGAGATTCTTTGAAAATAACTCAACTTGCTTCTCTTCAAAGTTTCTTTTACTAACATGTTTTGTTTTTTTTGGTAATTCAACAGAGGCCTCGGGTGTTTTTGGAGAAGATATTATTTTATCCGCCTTTTCTTTATCTTTTTGTTTGTCTAAATATAGAGAAAATTTCTCAATTTGTGCATTTATTATAAATTTAGTTTTAAGATATAAATATTTAAGACTGGTGCTAATATGGGCATATATTGTTTTTAGAGGAATATTAAAATATGTAATTAAAGAAAATATTAAAACTAAAAAATTAGTTAAAATAGTTCCCCAAAACCCAAAGAAAGAACTCAAGCCCAGGGCAAACAATGAGCCGACCTTTCCACCAGCAGAATTTAGATTGAAAATTTTATCTTGCTGAATATCTCCCGCAAAATGCATCAAAACACAAGAAGATATTATTATCAATATCAGAAGACCAATATTCATTATTCTTTCAGTTAATCTATAATTTATTGCTTCATTTTTATAATTTTTAATAACTATAAAAATAAAAATAATTGGCAATAAATAAGCAAAAAGTCCGAAAAATTTAAAGAATAAAAATGATGTATATGATCCAACCACTCCAATATAATTATTTACAGTAGAAGCAAGGCCGGAGTTCAAGAAATTTGGGTCGTTTGGGTCATGGCTGTAAATTGAAAGCAGAAATAAGACTGAGAGCACTATGTAGAAGAAACCTAAAATTTCTTTTTTTGTCGAAGAAAACTTGTTTAATACAAGTTTTTTGTTTTTCCTAACTTGAGCCAACTGAACCCTCGTTTTCTCTTATTTTAATACATTAAATAGTTATTTTCTATGATGATAATGTAATTATTACCTCTTAATTTCTAATAAAATTAGGGTACTTTGAAAAATATTAAGGCTTTATTAATTATTTTATCTGTAATATTGATTAAACCAACAGAATAAATTAGTTTTAATTAATCATCATAATTATATATACTCTTTAAGATTAGCATAGGATATTCATATGAAACAGAAACATACCTCTTTATTGATACTAGGGTCAGGACCAGCTGGGTATACAGCAGCTCTATATGCATCTCGGGCTAACCTGAAGCCACTTCTAATAACAGGTTTAGAGTTAGGGGGACAACTCACAACTACAACAGATGTTGAAAATTGGCCTGGTGATCATGATAATCTTCAAGGTCCAATTTTAATGGATAGAATGAAAGAACATGTTGAAAAATTTAATACAGAAATTATATTTGACCATATTAAAGAAGCTAATTTATCTGAAAAATCATTCACATTAATAGGTGATTCAACTACTTATACTTGCGATGCTCTTATTATAGCAACAGGAGCTAGCGCTAAGTATCTTGGTCTTAATTCAGAAAAAAAATATCTAGGGAAAGGTGTTTCTGCTTGTGCTACATGTGATGGTTTTTTTTATAAAGAACAAAAGGTTGTAGTAATAGGTGGTGGTAATACTGCAGTTGAAGAAGCTCTTTATTTATCAAATATTGCATCAAAAGTAATATTGATACATAGGCGCGATAAACTAAGAGCAGAAGCAATGTTAACTGACAAATTAAATAAAAAAGTTGCTGAGAATAAAATTGAGATAATTTGGGATTCTGTCCTAGATGAAGTTTGTGGGGATGAAGAAAAAGTAACTGGAGTTAATATAAAAAAAGTAAATTCAGATGATATTCAAAATATAAAATGTTCCGGCGTATTTATAGCTATTGGGCATCAGCCTAATACGGAACTTTTCAAAGAATATATAGATATGGATAAAAGTGGTTACTTAAAAATAAAAGGTGGCAACAAAGGTAATTTAACGGCAACTAGTATTGAAGGAGTTTTTGCAGCTGGCGATGTATCTGATTCAATTTATAGACAAGCTGTGACCTCAGCGGGTTCAGGTTGCATGGCTGCTCTTGATGCTGAAAAATTTCTAGATAAGTAACTAAATACCATTCTCAGATAAATGCAGTATCAAAATAAGAATTAAAATTATACTCAGAATAAATATTGCAGAATTCAACAATGTTTTAATAAGAATATATGAGGCATCCATTTTAGTGTTAATTTTATAAATCACTAAAATCATTATAGAAATTATTAAAATTCTTATCATTAAATATTTTTTGTTATAAAATTCTTCACAGAGAGCATGTCGTTTTCTAAAACAACCATTTCCTCATCGATATTAAGCATATCTTTTATTTTAGCAGGTATATATGATTCATTTTTTACAATATTACTTACTGTGTCTTTAAATTTTGCTGGATGTGCGGTCGACAAAGTAATATATAAGTCATAATTACTAGAACATTTTCGAGAGGATGCAAGTCCTACCGCAGTATGAGGATCAATAACAATATTTGATTTCTCATATAACTTATCAATAGTGTTTATAACTTCCTCTTGGCTAACTGAATATGAGCAAAATGAATTCTTAATTTTTTCTAATATTTCTGATTTTATAGTATAACTATTATGATGTTTTAATTCTTTCATTAAACCCATAACATAAGAATGATCTTGAGTAATATCATATAGGAGTCTTTCAAAATTACTTGAAATTTGTATATCAATACTAGGAGAAGATGTTTGCTTTACTTCTTTAAGATCATGTATTCCTGTAGATAATGTTCTAGTTAATATATCATTTTCATTTGTGGCAATATTTAACATATCAATGTTAAGCCCCATTTTAGATGCAATATAACCTGCAAGTATATCTCCAAAATTACCAGTAGGCACAGAGAATAAGATCCTTTTATTTTTCGAATTAATTCGACTGCTACAATAAAAATAGTAGACTATTTGGCACATTATTCTTGACCAATTTATAGAGTTTATAGCTGTAAGGTTATTAGACTTTTTGTAGCCTTGGTCTGAAAATATCTCTTTAATGATATTTTGACAATCATCAAAACTGCCTTTTATAGCAATATTAAAAACATTTGGTGATTTAACTGTGGTCATAAATTTGCGCTGCACTTCTGATATTTTTTCATAAGGATGAAGTATAAATAGTTTGGCAGAATTAATGTTTTTAAATCCTTCTATAGCAGCAGCTCCTGTATCACCTGATGTTGCTCCCAATATATTTATATAATTATTATTCTGGGTAAGATAAAAATTCATAAGCTGTGCAATAAATTGCATTGCTACATCTTTAAAAGCTAATGTTGGCCCATGAAATAATTCAAGCAGATATTCATTGTCTGAAATCTTATTTAATGGTGTAATTTCTTTATTATCAAAACATGAATATGATGATTTAATTATAGATTTTAAATCATTATCAGTAAGTGATGAGTCAATATATGGAGAAATTACATCGAAAGCAATTTCTTGATAATTTTTTTTTGAAAATGACTCAATAGTCTCCTTTTTAAGTACTGGCCACGTGTTAGGTATGTAGAGACCTCCATCTGGAGCTAACCCTTCAAAGATAACCTCCTTAAAATCTAGTTCAACTTGGTCACCCCTAGTACTTATATATTTGACATTATTGTTTTTCATCAAATTGTAGGACCCTTATAGAGTATACCTTTTGTTTGACATGGGTTAGATTTTCTATCTTTTTAATAGCATTAGTAATAGCACTTCTTTGCATAGAATTAGTAATCATAACAATTGGGATTAATGAATCAGTATCGATTGGTTCATGTTGCGTAACTGCCTCTATACTTATCTTTTCTAAAGCAAGTATATTAGTAATTTCTGCCATTACACCAGATACATCTTCAGCATGGATACGAAGATAAAAAGGAGTTTCAATTTCATCAATATTTTTTATTTTTTTATTTTGTGTTCCTATTGATTCAATTATTTTTTGATTGGTTTTATCAATACCTTGATCAAAATTAATTGCTTCAACTAAATTAGCAACAACTGCTGATGCTGTCGCATCCCCTCCGGCACCATGTCCATAAAACATCGAAGAACCAAATCTTTCACCTTTTACTAGAACTGCGTTCATTACATCATGCACTTGTGACAAAATATTATCCTTAGGTACAAGCATTGGGTGGACCCTGCTTTCAACTGAGTTATCAGATTCTTTTGTTACGCCTATATGTTTGATTGAATAACCAAGTTCATCGGCATATTTTATATCCATTAGTGAAATATCTTTGATTCCTTCAATATAAGTTTCTTTGTAAGCTAATGGAATTTTATATATTAATGAAGACAAAATTGCAATTTTATGAGCTGCATCATTACCTCCAATATCAAATGATGGATCTGCTTCTGCATAACCCAATTCCTGTGCTTTAGTAAGGGCTGTCTCAAAATCTATTTTTTTTGTAGACATTTGGTCAAGTATATAATTACATGTCCCATTTATAATGCCAAAAACAGAAAATATCTTTTCATTAGACATACTTTCAGTTAAAGCTTTTATAATTGGTATTGCTCCAGCAACAGATGCTTCAAAACCAAAAAAAGTTTTAGATTCTTTTGCCAGTTTAAAAATTTTGTCACCATGCTGAGCAATTAATGCTTTGTTCGCTGTAATCACATGTTTTCCATTTTTAATAGATTCAGTAATTACTTCATATGCAGCTGTTGTTCCTCCAATTAGTTCAATGATAATTGAAATATCAGGATTTTTAACCAAATCCATGGCATTTTCAACAACTACCACATCTAAATTACTAAGTTTTTTGGACTTGATTTCAAGGTCAGCAACATGTGACACTTTAAAATCAATGCTTACATTTGACCTAATTTCATTTTTAAATTTTACTATGTGTTCTAGAGTGCTTTGGCCAACGGTACCCAAACCACATATACCAATATTAATCATATGAATTCCAATATATAAAAGATTATATATTAGCATTATTTAATCTATAATTCTTATTATAATGGAACTTACACTTGATCCAAATAAACCTAAAAATTTTATAAGAAATTATGAAAATAATAAGCTATATGTAGGAAAAACCATTTTTTCACATAATTTATTAATATCAGAAAAATCTATAGGAAAATGGGTTATTAATGATATAAGTAATCTTAAAAATGATGATATGAAGGGTATCCTGCTTTTTAAGCCTGAAATAATAATTATAGGAACAGGTGAGAGTCAAATCATACCATCTAATGAAATAATAAATTTCATTCATGGCAAAAAAATTGGTTTAGAATTCATGATTACTGAGTCGGCATGCAAAACATTTAATCTATTAATATCCGAAGGTAGAAAAGTAGTAGCAGGATTAATTATATAACTTATAAATTACAAATAGTAAAATAACAATAACTGATATTTGTAAAATATATCTATTTAAATAATGCACTATATCTTCTCTATATCTATCAGCTAAATATGCCACTAGAAAAAATCTTAAACCCCTTCCAATAATTGACATTATGACAAACATTATAAAATTAATTGACAAAAATCCAGCTGCAATTACAAATACTTGATATGGTATAGGAGTAAAACTTGCTATGAACAAAATAATTACCCCATACTCAATATATAAATTCTGAGCTAAGCTAAATTCTTCAGAAAATCCATATTCTAGAATTAATGGATTAATTTCAGCAAATAAGTAACTACCAAGAAAATATCCAACCATGCCACCAAATACAGACATAGTGGTTGTTAATAAAGCAAGTTTTTTCCAATTATAACTTTGTGTGAGAACCATAGGAATTAATACAGCATCAGCTGGAATCGGAAAGAATATTGATTCAACAAAACTAACAAAACCTAATATATATTTTGATTTTGAAGATTTGAAAAAATTTATTATTTTTATAGATATTTGTGACATAAGTTTATTTATCAATTCCTTCAAGCATTGGAACAAACAAGACATCATCAATCTCTTTTTTTAGTATTCCATTTTTTGTATTTTTAATTCTAAATAATTTTTGCTTACCATTAGTATCTAATGGTAATATCATTCTGCCCGTAGGTTTTAGTTGCGACAGTAAGAACTCTGGAATTACTGTCGGAGATGCGGTCATAATTATTGCATCATATGGACCTCTTCCACTATACCCCTTAAACCCATCATCAAAGATACATTTTATATTTTTAAAACCCATTTCTTTTAAATATTTCTGAGTCCGATCATATAGAGGTTTAATTCTTTCCATGGTTGTAACATATTTAAATAGCGAGGCTAATATAGCTGACTGGTACCCAGAACCAGTGCCTATTTCAAGAACATTTTGCATATTATCATTTTCAATTATTAATTCTGTCATTTTTGCAACGATATATGGAGAAGATATTGTTTGATTAAAACCAATTGGCAGCGCATCATTATCATATGCTCTTTTTTTTAAAGCAGGTTCAACAAATAAATGTCTCGGAACTTGTTGCATTACATTTAGTACCAAATTATTTTGAATTCCTTGACTTTTTAAACGATTAATAAAATTTTTTTTAATATCAAGCGGAATTGTTGCTAAGCCAGCAGCTATAATATTAGATTTAGACATTTCTTTTTCTTAATTTATTCAAGAGTTTATTATCACACATATTTATTGTTAGAGGTGTAATTGAAATAAAATTAGATTTAATGGCATTAAAGTCAGTTCTTTTTGATGAAATTATATCTTTCCCTGCAGCACCAATAATTGCATATATTTTATTTTTTACAGTAGTTATTTTAGCTCTTTTAGATATTACTCTACTGCCTAAGATTGTAAACTTTATTCCTTTAATTCTACTATATGGTATATCGGGAATATTAATATTAAAAATATTTCGTAATTTATTTGGTCTTTTTAACATAAAATCTAGAATTAACTCTATTTTTTTATCTATATCTTTAGTGTATTTTGGGTTTCTTGATGTAATAGAAATCGCAATTGGAGAATATTTACAAAATCTTCCTTCAATAGCTGCAGCAACTGTACCAGAATATATAACATCATCGCCCATATTGCTCCCATAATTGATTCCTGAAATTACAATATCTGGCAATTTTTTCATAATACCTCGAGAAACAATATTGACACAATCCGCAGAAGTACCATTTATCATATAGTGGGTATCATTAATTTTTTTTACTTTAACTTTTGAATGTACTGAGAGAGAACTGCTGCAAGCACTATTATTATTTTTTGGTGCTCCAACAATGACATCACCATAGCTAGCAAGAGATTTTTCAAGGATTTTTATACCATCAGCTTTATATCCATCATCATTAGATAATAAAATTTTCATCATAGAATCCCTTTTAAACATTAAATTACATTATACTTAATAAATAAACAAATAATATTATTAAGTTGCTATGACAAATAAAGATAAAGGATTGAGTGAATTTGAAAAGTTGTTAGAAGAATCAGATATTGATATATCTAAAGTTCTTGATGAAAAAAATAATAAAGGTGAAAATTCCCTTAACCAGAAATTATTTCAAGATATTAAGGTAAGTCTAGATGATTTATATGAAAAAAATATAGAAGACTATTTTAGTCATAAGAAAAATGGTATACAAACTAAAGTATTAGAGAAACTTAAAAGCTTAAAATATAAGTTTTCATCTAATCAGATAATTGATCTCCATGGTATGACTACCAAAGAAGCTCTTATAGAATTGAATGCTTTTATAAAAAAAAATTATCAAAATCAATCAAAGTATATTCTCATAATTCATGGAAAAGGTTTAAATAATAAAGAAGGCGTTGCCCCACTAAAAAAATTAGTTCAAAAATTAATAATTAATTGTGATATAGCAATGGCTTCCAGTAGTGCTGGCATAAAAGATGGGGGTTATGGAGCAACATATGTTTTATTAAAAAGTAACCATATTTAGGGCTAATATTTTTTTAAATATTTAATTATATTGCTTATTTCATCTTTAGTCAGATTTCTATATTTACTAATCTTTAAATTACTAAGCTCTACTAACGCATATTTTATTCTTTTCAATTTTATAACTTTACAGCCCAGGTTATCAAAAACTCTTCTTACCTCTCTATTTTTTCCTGTAGCAAGTGTAACTTTATAAGTATTAGTTAATTCATTATTTGTATGTACTATGTTTAAAAATCTGCCAATCTCTCCTTTACCAATATCTATTCCTTTTTTACTAAGGATTATTTTTTCTTTTGTTATATTGCCTTTTATGGATACCTCATAAATTCTTTTAATTTTTGATGATGGGTGCATTAAAGCATTTGCAAAATCTCCATTATTTGTAAACAAAAGAAGACCTGATGTATTCATATCCAGTCTCCCTATGTTAATCCATTTTCCATTTATATATGGAAGATGAGTAAAAACAGTTTTTCTGTTTCTATCATCTTTCTTTGTGACAAGTTCTCCAATTGATTTATGGTATGCTATAACCTTTATTTCTGACTTAAAAATCTCAGGACCAACTATATAAATTTTTCTATTGACTGATATTTCATCGCCAATTTTTACTTTAGCTCCAATGGTAGCAATACTATTGTTAATTTTTATCTTTTTTTGAAGCAGAAGCTTCTCACACTCTCTTCTGGAGAGAATCCCTATCATAGATAAGATTTTTTGTACTCTATACATTTTAATAATTATTGATTATATTAATTCTATTGGTAATAATTTTATATAATGAAAAAACTAAATATAAACATAATCATCGTATCAGATACAAGAACTGCTGGAACAGATAAATCTGGTAAATTATTAAAAAAGTTGATTGAAAAATCAGGCCATAGAGTTATTGAAAAAATAATAATTCCTGATGATATATATGCTATACGCTCATCTGTATCCAACTATATTATAAATAAAGAGATTGATGTTGTAATAGCTAGTGGTGGTACCGGTATAACGGGAAGAGATGGTACGCCTGAAGCTATCAAAGTATTGTTAGATAAAGAAATAGAAGGGTTTGGTGAATTATTCAGATCGATATCATTTGATAAAATTAAAACTTCTAGTTTGCAAACGAGAGCTCTGGCTGGTGTAGCAAACTCTACATTTATCTTTGTGCTACCAGGATCAGCAGATGCATGTTCTACTGCTTGGAATGATATAATTCAACATCAACTCAACAGTGAAACAAAACCATGTAATCTTGTTATGTTGATGCCACGTCTCAAAGAATAATTATAAAGCCTCGATCTCTTTTTGTGGTGGGAGTTCACTTATGGATTGTAAATTAAAATAATCTAGAAACTTTTTAGTTGTTGCTAATAATTCTGGTTTACCTGGAGATTCTTTATGACCAATTACCTTTATCCATTCATATTCAATAAGATTTCTAATAATTTTAGGATTGACAGATACGCCTCTTATTTCTTCAATGTCACCTCTAGTTACAGGTTGTTTGTAAGCAATGATTACTAATGTTTCAAGGAAAGCTTTTGAATATCTAGTAGATGATTGTTTGTTTAGTTTTCTCACCCATTCTTCAAAACCAGATTTAACTTGAATTCTATATCCACTAGCAACCAAAACAATTTCATAAGCATTATTTTTATATCCCTCATTTAATTTTTCAATAGCTTTTCTAATCTCATTCTTAGAAGGTTTATTACTATCAAAAAGATTAGCAATTTCTTGTAAAGTTAAGGGCTCATGTGAAACAAGCAAGGCACTTTCAATAATCGAAGGTAATGGTTTTGAATAATTCATGATGTTTTTAATTGAAGATAAATCATAGAAAAATCTTTATTTTGTATAATGTCAATCAAGTTTTCTTTCACCATCTCTAAAATTGCTAGAAAAGTAACTATAACCCCCATTTTGCCTTCGTTAAAACTAAAACAATCAATAAATGTTATTGTTTCTTCTGTATTAAGACTGTCGAGTATTATTGACATTCTTTCTCTAACAGAGAGTGCTTCAGCCTCAATATTATGTGATGCGAATAACTCAGCTCTATATAATACTTCCTGGAATGCTTTTTCTAGTTGTGAAATATCAATAATTGGTTTGACCTCTTCTTTTTTAAAACACGATATAATACTAGATACAACAAAAGTATCTCTATTAAGTCTTGGCATTGAATCTATTTCGCCAGATAATTCTTTATATTTCTGATATTCCATTAACCGTCTAATTAAATTTGCTCTTGGGTCTTCTTCTTCATCTTCATCAATTTCATTTGGCACAAGCATTCTTGATTTTATTTCTGCTAAAGTTGATGCCATTACTAGATAGTCAGATGCTAGCTCAAAGTCTAATTGCTGCATTAAGTTTATATATTCTACATACTGTTGTGTAATAGGGAAAATAGGAATATCTATAATATCTATATTTTGTTTTTTTATTAAATATAATAACAAGTCAAGAGGGCCTTCAAACTTTTCAAGAATAACTCTTAAGGCATCAGGAGGTATAAAAAGATCTTCTGGAATCTCAGTTACTACTTCCCCATTTACCGTGGCTTTTAAATTTTTTGATTCTGTAGTTAACATAACCTATTTATAAATCATACCAATTATTTTATTTACTTCAAAAATAGTTTTTTGAGATATAACTCGAGCTTTTTCAGCTCCAATTGAAAGGGTCTCATCTAAATGAGATTTATCTTTTAATAAGTGATTAGTTTCATCAGATATTGGTTTAACAATACTTGTTATACAGTCTATTAAATCTTTCTTGAAAACTGAAATATCTTTAGATGCATATTCATTAATTATGTCATTTTTATCACGATTAACACATGAAGAAAAAATCGTTAATAAATTACTAATTTCTGGTCTAGTTCCTAATTCATCAGATGATACTGGCATCTTCATTGAGTCAGTTTTTGCTTTTTTAATTTTTTGAGCTATTTGCTCATTAGAATCCGTCATCAAGATTCGAGAATATCCAGATACATCAGATTTACTCATTTTTTTAGTACCATCTCTAAGACTCATTATGCGCGTTGCCTTTTTATTTATAATTGGCTCTGGTAAAGTGAAAAACTCAGATTTATAGTCTGAATTAAATTTTTGCGCTATATCTCTGACAAGCTCAAGATGTTGTTTCTGGTCATCTCCTACCGGAACATGAGTAGCCCCATAAAGTAAGATATCTGCAGCCATCAAAACAGGATATGTATATAAGCCAATGGATGCAACCTCTTTATTTTTTCCTGCTTTGTCTTTAAATTGGGTCATTCTGTTAAGCCAACCTATTTTAGCAGTACAAGATAAAATCCATGCTAATTGAGCATGTTGGAGAACCTGGGACTGATTAAAAATAATATTCTTCTTATAATTTAATCCACACGCAAGAAATATAGCCAAAATTTCTCTAGTACTATCGGCCAATGTAGTTGGATCTTGCCAAACGGTTATTGCATGTAAATCAACTATCGAGAAAATACATTTATTATCATCTTGTAAATTAACAAATTGAGTGATTGCACCCAAATAATTGCCTAGATGAATTTCACCGGAGGGCTGAACACCAGAAAAAACAATATTTTTAGTCATTATTGTTCCATAAACGAATCTATTTAATAAGATTCTATCATAAAGATTAAGAACTCACATTTGTTATATAAATAATAGAATATTTTATTATAATAGTGTATGACTGAAGAAAGAATAAAAATGATTAATGAGAATCTACAGGCCCTAAAACCCATAAAAATAAACATTCAAGATGAAGGACATTTACATGTAGGTCATGCAGGGGCAAAATCTGGTGGTCATTTTAAGTTATATATAGTCTCAGATATGTTCACAGATGTAAGTACAATTAATAGACATAAATTAATTTATCAGTGTCTTGAGAAATTGATGAAAACAGATATACATGCTTTGTCTATAAAAGCTGTGAGCCCAAAAGAACTTTAAATTGCTGACATACTAAAAATAGCAGCATCCTCTCTACCATTCTTAGATTTATAATAATTGCGCCTTATCCCTATCTTCACAAAACCAAATTTAATATATAAAGATATAGCCGGTGAATTACTCAATTTAGTTTCTAGAAAAATAATATTTGATTTGACCAGCCTACATTTTAAGATAACCATTTCTAAGAATTGAGAAGCAATGCCATTATTTCTATAATTTACATCAATTGTTAAATTAAGTATATGACTCTCTGGTGATGATATTTTTGCAATCAAATAACCAATAATTTGCTTATTAATAGTTGCTACAAAGCAATCATACTTATTAATAACACAATCTCGTAATATATTTTTTGACCAAGGATATTCATATGTTTTAATCTCAAGATCATATACATCATTAAGATTATAAATAGTCATTTCTTTTATTTCTATTAGTTCTTTAATTTTAGCAATCATGATTAGTAATAATGTTATTCATAAATTTTAAATCTTCCCAGACCTTGCTTTTCTGCAAAGGACTTCGTAATAAATAAGCAGGATGATAAAATACTATTATAGGTATATTATTTTCCTTTATAAAATATTTTTTTCCTCTTAATTCAGATATTGGTTCATCTATATTTAAAATTCTGTTTGCCGCAACTTTCCCTAATAAGACTATTACCTTTGGATCAATAAGCTTTATTTGTTCATCAAGATACTTAGAGCATGACTTAATTTCATCATCATGAGGATTTCTATTTTCTGGTGGTCTACATTTAACAGTATTAGTAATAAATATATCTTTCCTTTGAATGCTAATAGAGTCAAGAATCTCAGTAAGTAGTTTTCCAGCCCTTCCAACAAAAGGTTTGCCAGAGATATCTTCGTCTTTACCAGGCGCTTCACCAATTATCATAACTTTTGCACTAGTTGACCCCTCACCAAACACAGTATTTATCCTGGTTTCATGCAATTTACATTTTTTACAATTTTGAATTACTTTTTTTAGAGTTTGTAAATTAGTATTAGATGACTGAGGAAAATGGTTACTTTTATTTTTGTACCATGATATATCAATTTCCATTTCTGAAAAGTAATCGAAAATTTTTGACAATTTTAAATACCTCTTTTCTTACTCGAACTAAGGTTTGGGTTTTGTTGAAGTTTATTAAGAGCATTTATCAAAGCAAGCACAGAGGCTTTAACAATGTCTGTATCTGCTCCATGACCATTTACAATACTATTATTTTTTGTCACCCTAACTGTTACCTCTCCTTGTGCATCAGTACCAGACGTAATATTATTCACAGAATATAAAATTAATTTACATTCACTTTTTACAATTTTTTCAATTGCATTATATGCTGCATCTACCGCACCATCACCCGTAGATTTTGCTTCTTTTAATCCTCCATCTATTTGTAATTTTATATGAGCATGGGGTTTTTTACCGCTTTCAGTTGAAACATTCATGTAGTCAAAAGATATAGAATTTGTTGCAACTTCATTCTTATTTGATAAATTGATTAAATCTTCATCAAATATTTCATGTTTTTTATCAGCCAGCTCTTTGAACCTATAAAATAGCTCATCAAGTTCACTCTCTTTAGGTGGCATAATATTTAAATCATTTAATTTTTGTTTAAAAGCATTTCTTCCTGAATGTTTGCCTAAAACTAGTGTATTACTAATAAGCCCAATATCCTCTGCTCTCATAATTTCATAAGTCTCTCGTGATTTTATTATGCCGTCTTGATGTATCCCAGATTCATGAGCAAAAGCATTTTTTCCAACAATAGCTTTATTAGGTTGAACTGGAAAGCCAGTTATTCTAGAAACTAATCGTGAACACTTCATGATTTTTTTAGTATTTATATTTGTATTGCATTTAAAAATATCTTGTCTTGTTCTTACGGTCATTACAATTTCTTCTAGTGCAGCATTGCCTGCTCTCTCTCCAAGACCATTGATTGTACACTCTACTTGTCGTGCACCATTCAGAACTGATGACAGTGAGTTTGCAACTGCCAAGCCTAAATCATTATGACAATGAACAGAAAATATTGCTTTATTAGAATTTTTAACATTATAAATAATATTCTTAATTAATGAACCAAATTGGTGGGGTAAATTATAACCTACTGTATCAGGTATATTTATGGTATTAGCGCCTGCATCAATTGCTTCTTCAATAACTTCGCATAAAAATTTTAACTCAGACCTTCCTGCGTCCTCAGGAGAGAATTCTACATCATCAGTAAATGATTTTGCTAATTTAATTGCTCTAATAGCAGTTTTTTTAACTTTATCTGGAGTCATCTTAAGTTTTTTTTCCATATGTATTGGGGAAGTTGCAATAAAAGTATGTATTCTTCTATTTTTTGCATCTTTCAAAGCTGTTGCAGCAGTCTCAATATCTTTCTCTAGTGCTCTTGCAAGAGCACATATAGTAGATTTTTTTATATTTCTAGATATTTCTTGGACAGCATTAAAATCTCCAACGCTTGCTATTGGAAAACCAGCTTCAATAATATCTACATTTAATTCTTCAAGAGCAGTTGCAATCTGGAGCTTTTCATCTATATCCATAGATGCTCCAGGACTCTGCTCTCCATCTCTTAAAGTAGTATCAAAAATTATTAAATTTTCTTTATTCATATTTGTGATTTTGTAAATTAATATATCAAAAGAAACTAATTAGGATAGTTTCAGGAGACATACTTTTAAGAAGTGTTCTATTATTGATATAGTAACAATTGACATAGTATAAACTCTATATCAAAAATACAATTTTGCAAGAAATATTAAGGGTTTGAGGGCGTTTTCTCTTGTTTAAGGTTTTTCTTTTTCTTAAGAAATCTTATCATCAACATGCTTGGGCCAGATAATGCATATAGTAAAAAAAATGAGAATAAAACAAGAGGTGGATCAAAAGATATAAAAGATAATATTAAAACTATTATAAATAAACTAATATGTGGTACTTTGTGGCGTATGTTGAAATCTTTAAAACTATAGTAGGTTATGTTGCTTATCATAAGAAAAGATAAAATTGAAAGAATTGACAAGCTTAACCAGTTGAAATTATTAATATTAGTTCCTGAGTCCTCAATCATCCATGCATAACAAATCACTACTGCTGCTGCTGCTGGACTAGCCAATCCGATGAAATATTTTTTATCTTGGGTTTGATTTTTTGAATTGAACCTAGCTAGTCTTAATGCTGCTGCTGCGACATAAATAAAACATACAATCCAGGCAATTTTTGACCAATACCATCCATAAACATTAAAATTTGAAAGACTCCAAATGTATAATAAGATTGCTGGGGCAACTCCAAAGCAAATCATATCCGATAAACTATCATAGTATGCTCCAAAAGATGTCTGTGTATTGGTTAACCTAGCTATTCTGCCATCTAACCCATCTAAAATCATTGCTATTAAAATTGCAAAAACTGCTGTAATAATTTCACCATTTATAGAAGCAATCAAAGAATAGAAACCACTAAACAATGCGGCTGTTGTTATTAGGTTGGGCAATAAATATACGCCCGGCAATCTTTTCTTTTTATCTTCAATCATAATTATTTTATTTTTTCATCTACAAGTTTACTATCCTGCGTCCATGACATCATGTCACGTAGTTTTTTGCCAGTTTTTTCAATTAAATGCTCTACCCCTTCTTGTCTAAGCCTATCAAATTCCTTTGATCCACTTTTAATTTCATTTACAAAGTCATTGGCAAATTTACCATTCTGAACATCTTTAAGAACTAATTTCATTTTAGCTCTAACATGATCATCAATTAGAAACGGTCCTTTTGTTAAATCTCCATATTCTGCTGTGTTAGATATGGAATATCGCATCTCTGTCATACCCCCTTCATACATCAAATCCACTATTAACTTTAACTCATGGAGACATTCAAAGTAAGCCATTTCCGGTTCATAGCCAGCTTCGACAAGTGTCTCAAAACCAGCTTTAACTAAAGCAGTGACGCCTCCGCATAAAACTGCTTGCTCACCAAATAAATCAGTTTCAGTTTCTTCTTTAAAGTCAGTTTCAATAATACCAGCTCTACCACCACCAATAGCTGAGGCATAAGCTAAAGCTACATCTTTCGCTTTTCCAGAATTATTATTATGAATTGCTATTAAAGTTGGGACACCTTTACCTTGAAGAAATGTTGACCTTACTAAATGTCCCGGGCTTTTGGGAGCAATCATAAACACATCATATTTAGTGTCTGGTTTTATTTGACCATAGTGAATATTAAAACCATGAGCAAAAGCTAATGCTGCATTTTCTTTTAAGTTAGGTTCAATTGATTCTTTAAAAATTGATGCTTGATATTCATCCGGAGCTAATATCATCACTATGTCTGCATTAGAAACAGCATCAGGTATCGATGAAACTTCTAACCCTTCATGTTTAGCTCTAGCTGCACTAGGGGAATTTTCTCTTAACCCAACAGTTACATTCACTCCTGAATCTTTAAGATTAAGAGCATGAGCATGCCCTTGTGAACCATAACCTATAATAGATACATTAAGTTTTTTTATATTCTCTAAATCAGCGTCTTTGTCATAATATACTTTCATGTTTAATCCTCATTTATTTACTTCTAAACTCTCAATTCCCCTGCTAATACCTAATGTTCCTGAACGAACCATCTCAATAATTTTTATTTGACCAAATGAGTTAATAAAAGCTAAAATCTTCTCGGTTGCCCCTGTCAATTCTATTGTATAAGTCGTATCTGTCACATCAATTATTCGAGCTCTGAATATATCAGTTAATCTTTTAACTTCATCTCTCTGATTCTTTTTACATTTTAGTTTAACTAACAACATTTCTCTTTCAATATGTGTTTCTTCAGTTAAATCTTTAACATTAACAACGTCAACTAGTTTATCAAGTTGTTTCATAAGTTTGCTAATTTTCTGATCATCACATAGAGTAACTAGTGTCATTCTAGATATTGATTCATCATTAGTTGGCGCTACATTCAAACAATGAATGTTGTAACCACGTGCAGAAAAAAGTCCAGCAATTCTTGATAATGAACCAAACTCATTTTCAACAAGCAGAGATATTATGTGTCTTTCTTCAGTCATGACTATGCTAACTCCGTGTCTTTGTTTGTTGGAGATAAGTGCATTTCATTATGAGCTTGTCCGCTTTTAATCATAGGATATACATTTTCCTCCTGATCAGTAATAACATCAACAAAAACAAGACGATTTTTGATGCTCAATGCTTCTCTCATTTTAGGTTCCAACTCAGATGGTTTTTCAATTTTTATTCCTACATGCCCAAAACTATTAGCAAGTTGACTAAAGTCAGGTATAGCTTCCATATACGTCATTGCATATCTGCCTTCATAAAAAAACTCTTGCCATTGTCTTACCATTCCCATATACCTATTATTTAGATTAATTATTTTGATTGGAAGTCTATATTGCAGACATGTAGCAAGTTCTTGAATACACATCAATATACTTGCCTCGCCTGTTACACAAATAACTTCAGATTTGGGATAAGCTAACTGAACCCCCATTGCAGCAGGGAGACCAAAACCCATTGTTCCAAGACCTCCAGAGTTTATCCATCGATTAGGTTTATCAAATTTATAATATTGTGCAACCCACATTTGATGTTGACCTACATCAGAAGTCACATATGATTTTCCTTTGGTAATTTCATAAAGCTTTTCAATCACAGATTGAGGTTTAATTATTTTGTTTGACTTTTTATATGATAAACATTTTATTGCTTTCCATTTATTAATTTTTCCCCACCATTTCTTTATTGACTTTGTCTTTATATTTTTTTTATATAAATCAATTGAACTATTAAGTGTTCGTAATATTTTTGAAGTCTCGCCAACAAGAGATAAGTCTACTTCAATAATCTTAGATATAGAAGATGGGTCAACATCTATATGTATAATTTTTGCTGAAGGACAAAATTTTGAGGTATCACCTGTAACTCTATCGTCAAAACGAGCCCCTATCGCTAGTAATACATCGCAATCGTGCATAGCCATATTTGCTTCATACGTTCCATGCATTCCAAGCATCCCTAAAAATTGAGAATCTGAACATGGGTAGCCGCCCAAACCCATCAATGTACTTGTTATAGGATATTTAAGCTTCTTTACAAGTTTTTGAAGTTGAGTATGTGCCTTACCTAATATCACTCCGCCACCAGTATAAATCATTGGTTTTCTAGCATTACATATAATTTTTGCAGCTTGATCGATTTTATCTTTTGAATCATTTTTAGCTGGATTATAAGACCTAATATTAACTTTCTTTGGATAGTTAAAAGGAATTTTAATATTGGGGTCTGTTAAGTCTTTAGGTATATCAATTAGGACTGGTCCAGGTCTACCGGTGGTAGCTATAGTAAAAGCTTTCTTAAATACTTCAGCAATTGATTCTCTACTGTCAACGAGAAAATTATGTTTTGTTACGGGTCTCGTTATACCTGTGGCATCAGCCTCCTGAAATGCATCACTCCCAACATATTGTCTAGATACCTGTCCTGAAATTATAATCATAGGAATAGAATCCATGTGTGCAGTAGCCAAACCAGTCACACAATTAGTTATACCGGGTCCTGAAGTTACAAGAACAATTCCTGGTTTTCCGCATGCTCTAGCATATCCATCTGCAGCATGTGTTGCACCCTGTTCATGCCTAACAAGCACGTGTTTGATATTTTTTGATTTAAAAAGGGCATCATAAATATGTAATACTGCGCCACCAGGATAGCCAAAGATGAATTTAACTCCCTCTTTTTTTAAGCATTCTATTATAATTTCTGAGCCACTTAATTTCATGATTTCTCTTATTTAATTTCAAATACATAATACATCTTTTTTAACTAATCATCACGAGTTATATAGTGATTTTATATAAACATTATCATGACGAAAATTCCAAATAACCATTAAAGTCATCAAAAAGAAAAAATAATATAGTTTTAATTAACTCTGTAAAAACTATTATGATTGATATCTTATTTTTCCACCAATTATCACTATTTTTATAAAACTCAGGGTACAAAAAATGGATTGTTTGTTGAGGCATAATCTGCTTAAATATTTTTTTTGCTCTAAAGACATGATACTTGTTAGTTATTATGAGAATATTTTTTAATTGTGGTGATTCTAAATCAGATAATTCTTTTGCTTCTTCAAAAGTGCTCTTATTATTATTACCAAAAAGAATAATATCTTTCTGTGGAATATTATTCTGTTTTAAGATTTCAATATACTTCCTAAAAGTCTCCTTAGGTTCTCTACCTCCAAAATAATCATATAACAATTTATTTTCTTTACTTAGTAGTATTATTTTAGATTTATTTTCTTGGTATAGTTTGCCAGCTAATTTTGCACGTTCCGGGTTTCCAGAGAGAATAACAATTGCATCATACTCAGAATAATAATTATCTACCGATGGGTTTGCTATTTTTGTAATTAAAATTATTGATATAATAAATAATATTATTGAAGTGAGTCCAATAATGGCAAATAACTTAACAAGATAGTTCAAAATTATTTTGTTTTTTTCAATAAAAAATAAAATTTATTATTTTTTTCTTCTGTATTAAGTAATTCATTGCCAGTTTGATTTGCAAATGACTCAAAATCTTTTACAGCGCCAGGATCAGTTGAGATAATATGCAAAACCTCGCCAATTTCCATGGTATTAATTTCTTTTTTTGCTTTTATAATGGGTAATGGACAATTTAATCCACTAGTGTCTAGTTCCTTATCAAATTCACTCATTGAATCTCCATATGTAGGTTATAATAAATTACAATATAAGTAATATTAATATATGTAAATTTATTAATATACGTTATATGCCTATGGTAGTTATAATGAGAAATTATTCAACAACTTTTTTTATATCAATATATTTTTTAATAACACCTCTAAACAATGTATTTGCAGAGCCAATATCATCACCGGAATTAGGTGACCCATACTCTGAAATATTGCCTTTAAAACAAGAGAAAATTATTGGGTTTTCAACATATAGGCGACTACAGAAATACAACATGATTAATAATAATCCATTAGTTGCATCCTATATAAATTATGTAGGTAATTTATTAGCAAGAAACACACTTGACAATCAGAGGGAGTATACATTTTTTGTTACGCAATCTGATGCAATTAATGCTTTTGCTATTCCAGGTGGATATATTGGATTAAATAGCGGCTTAGTAACTTTGACAGAAAACGAAGCTCAATTAGCAAGTGTGATATCACATGAAATTGGTCATATAAAATTAAGACATACTGCAGAATTAGTTGCAAATGCATCAATGAATACACTTCCCATGTGGATTGGAATAATAGCTGGTGTTTTTTCTGGTAACCCAGAGGCAAGTATAGCTGCTTTGAAAGCAGGAATTGGATTTTCACAGCAACTTAATATTAATTTAATTAGGTCAAATGAAGTTGAGGCAGATAATTTTGCTGTAGATATTATGAAGAAAGCAAATTTCAAAATATCTGAAATGTCTAATTTCTTTAAAAAAATGCAGTCTGCTACTGGGGAAATACAAAGAGATATGGCTTATCTATCAACCCATCCAATGTATGAAAACAGAATTGCAGGTATAGAGGCAAAAGCACAATATCAATATAATATGATAGATAAATCTACAGATGACTATTTATATATAAGAAATATATTAGAAGTGGCACAAGCAAAAGACATAATTAATGCGATTAATTCGATTAATACAAAATCAATCTATGATACTCATAAACTTGTTCTATTAAATCTTAAACGATCCAACTATAGAACAGCTAAAGCATTATTACTTCCAATTTATAAGAATAGTCCAAATAATTTATATCTATCAGTTTTGTATGCGGAAATACTAAGTGAGACTAATGAGATAGAAGAAGCTATTTCGATTCTTAACAACATAAAAAATATCTATCCACTAAATAAAACTATATCCTTTCTCATGGCCGAAATATTTATAGAAAACAATATCAACCTTGACTATGCTGAAAAACTACTTGACTCAGTAAATGACTTATACAAGTTTAATCCTAATTATTTACGGATACTTTCAAAAATGCATGTACTTAAAAACAATTACTTCGAATCAAAAATATATTTATCTGATTATCATGTGCTCCTTGATAATACGAACCTTGCTATAGAAATCCTAGATGATGGAATACGTTCAAATAAAATAAATACTCCTCAAAGAGAAATTTTAAGGAACAAAAAACTACAAATTATTTGCACATATCAAAGACCTTTAGAGCCAATATTTGGTGAAAAAACTTGTAATTAAAGTAGTTTTTTTATGCATATATCAGTACTATAATATATGTCTAAATGTTGAAAACTATGAAAATTATTAACCTACTATTTATTTTTTCTCTTACCTTGGGCAATCTTGCAATAGCAAATGATATCGAAGAAGGCAAAAAGTTATCTTTTGATAGAAAAAAAGGTAATTGTCTAGCATGTCATCAAATTGAAGATGGAAAGCTCATGGGTAATAATGGTCCGCCATTGATGGCAATGAAAGCTAGATTTCCAAATAAACAAGATTTATTTGACCAAATTTGGGATTCTACTAGAGATGATCCAAACTCATATATGCCTCCATTTGGCAAACATGGCATTATTACAAAAAAAGAAATTAATAAGATAGTAGAATATCTCTATACACTTTAAGGAAATATCATGAACAGAAGAAAATTTATAAAAAAATCACTAATGACAGTTGCAGCTCTAGGAACATTTTCGGCTCTTCTTATAAAGCCAAAACGTGTTTATGCTGCATGGCCAAAAGCATCATTTGCTATAACTGATTTATCCAAATCTATCAATAGTGTTTATGGACATAATGATTTGTCAGAAACAACAAAAGTTAAGTTAAAAGCTCCAGACATTGCTGAGAGTGGAGCTTCGGTTCCAATAAATGTAAAAACATCATTAAAAAATGTGGAATCTATAATGTTATTTGTTGAAAATAATCCACAACCACTTTCCAGTGGATTTATGTTGTCAGCTAAAGCAAAACCCATAATTGGGACAAGAATTAAAATGGGGCAAACCTCAAAAGTTATTGCAGCGGTTAAAAGCAATGGGAAAGTTTATAGTGCATCTAAAGAAGTTAAGGTAACAATTGGTGGTTGCGGAGGCTAATAGAGAAAATATTATGAGTACAATTAAGATAAAAGCAAAAGAAAGAAAAGGATCTGTAACTGTTAGAGCTTTAGTTACACACCCAATGGAAACAGGTCAAAGAATAAATAAAAAGACTGGTGAAAAAATACCTGCTCACTTTGTCCAAGAAGTTACATGTAAAGCGAATGGAGAAGAAGTTATAAATGTATATTGGGGACCAGCAGTCTCTAAGAACCCATATCTGACTTTTGTTTACGAGGGATCTAAAGGTGACACGATTGAATTATCATGGCTTGATAATCAAGGTAATAGAGACTCTAATAAAGCTACAGTCAAATAGACATTTTAACTGGAGAAATTTTTGAATAAAATTTTTTTTATATTATTATTTTTTAGCTTAGGTATATCCGCTTCTCCAGAAGAGGATTTGGATGTTTTCAGGGATCACTTTAAGTCTAGATTTCCAAATACTGGTTTTAGTGATTATAAAAATGGCGTATATTCTGTTGACCCTTCATCAAGGGAACAATGGGAGTCTATTGAAGAATTTCCTCCATATGAAATAAATATTGAACAAGGTGAGGAGCTATTTAATGCACCATTTAAAAATGGCAATAAATATGCTTCATGTTTTGAAAACAAAGGCATAGGGATTAGGCAAAATTATCCATACTTTGACGAAGACACTAATCAAGTTATGACGCTAGAACTTGCAATTAATAAATGCAGAAAAAAGAACGGTGAAAAACCGCTAAGTTATTATAAAGGTGGGCCAATGGCAGATATTTCAGCATATATGGCATATACTTCTCGTGGAAATATTATTAATATTGAAATTCCCGATAATGAGAAAGCCTTTGAAGCTTATGAAGATGGAAAAAAATTATATTTTTCTAAAAAAGGACAATTAAACTTCTCATGTGCAGATTGTCATATATGGCAATCAGGCACGAAATTGAGAGCTGATATAACAAGTCCTGGGATTGGTCATTCAACTCATTTCCCAGTATATAGATCAGGCATTGGGAGACTTGTCACGCTACACGAAAGATTTGCTGGCTGTCTTAATAGAATTAGAGCGAAGCCATATAAAGCACAAAAAGATGAATACAGAAATCTTGAATATTTCATTACATATATGAGTAATGGGCTTGAAATAAATGGTCCTGGATATAGAAAATAGGTATAATTAAATTATGGGTAATAGTTCAAAATTAAGGATTATATTTTTATCAATTACCATCGCACTGTTGACAGGTTCATGCGCTACAATAAATAGTCTTATGGGTTCAGGAGATGAAGAAAATTCTGAGGCAAAAGAAGTGAGTCTAGATAAGAGGCTACAAATATCTATACCAATCCCTGAGAACTCAATGTATCTAGCAGATAAGACTGTAATCTTTGGTGAAGGCGATAGATTTGCAGGTGTCTTATATCTAGTTCATGATGCCCCTGCTGAAGAAATTGTTGAATTCTATAGAGTAGAAATGAGAGATAGCGGATGGATGGAATTAGCAATAGTTAGAAGTAATTTTATTTTAATGAACTTTGATAAAGAAGATAGGTTTGCCACAATCAAAGTAACTAGAAAGGTTTTTAATAATTCTTTGTCAGAAGTAACTATAGGGCCAAAGACTAACGTTACAATTAATAGAAGTATAAATATAGAAAATGAAATGGACTCAGAGCCATTCAATGTACAATAAAAAGCTCTATTAATCTTCTTTAATAATATCTAAAACTACTTCCATTACATCATCAATATATAGATCTCTGAAGAAATGGCCTGAATCCTCAATCAAAAAACTAGTAACATTATTGTGTTTAACTTGCTTCACCCTATTGTGGGTAAGGGGAACTAATTCATCTGACGATCCTGTAAAAATATATGTTTTAAAATTAGTCCTGTTTAACAAGGTAACCAGATCAATCCCATATGGATGACTTTGGGGATTATCTGTTAAGTAGTAATAACTTAAAAATGATGAGTCACTAACTGACGAATTATCACAGTAGAGAAAATCAATAGTATTTAATTTATTATTATTAGTTTTTACCCTGTCAATCATTTCATTTATTTTAGATTTAAGATCAACTCCCTTAGTTTCATATTCTAAAATATAATCATCTAAAGTGTCTGAAACTGGAGCAAGTAAAAATAATCCTTTAACATGACCTATGTCATTAGGAGAGATAATTTCAGATAATTGCAATACATTCAGCCCTCCTCTTGAATGACCGAGAAGATAAACATTTGAATATTTTTGTGTACGTAAGTATTTATACCATTTTAATAATTCATCAATTGATGATGACTCGAGGTGTCTATGAGATTTGTCACAAGAGAAAAAACTATTTTCTCTTAATTCTTCTCCATAACTCAGGTTTATTGATAATGAGTCAATTTGATTTTCAGATAATATAGATTTTATTGAATCTATGATTTCCATTTTTTGATGACCACGTGTCCCATGGACTAACAATACTACATCTTTCCCTCTATCATTATGAGAATCTAGAACACCATGTAGTTTCTGGAATTTTTCGTTTTGTAATGTTATTACTTCAGATTCAGAAATCGCATCTAAAGGTAAAAGTGTAATTAAAATAAGTATTAAATTTTTCATTTAATTTTAATTAGGGCGTACAGGATTCGAACCTGTGACAAATGGCTTAAAAGGCCACTGCTCTACCAACTGAGCTAACGCCCCGTTATATTTTATCAAGTGTTCTAAATTTATTTGGTATTAAATTCAAATCAGCTAGTGAAGCTCTTAAACTATCAAAAAAAGAACAATCTTCATAGATAGCATTATAATATTCTATTTTCATTGCAATAGCAGCACCCAAGATAATTGAGACTAATGTTATAAATGAACCTAATGCTAATGTTGATACACCTGAAACACCTTGTCCTATTGTACAGCCTAAAGATAATATGCCGCCTATACCAATTAGGATACCACCTAGTAAATGACGAGAGAAATCTTCCTTCGAAATAAACCACTCTACTCTAAAACTTTTTGATATTAATGAATAACTAAATGATCCTAGTATGACAGCAACAAGAGCTGTGACCCCAAATGTCAAATAATATAAGTCTGCACTATTTCCTAAAAAGATTATTGTTTCTCCCATAGGGTTTATGAATGTAAAAGATTGTATTCCTACACCCGGCATTGGAGCATCCATAAAATTATTTGCTTCTATCCATTCTTGACCCAATGAGCCTCCAGTAATTAACCAGGCTAGGACAACAATTGTGCCTACTGTTATACCTGATAAAACATTATCAATGTTTTTTAAAAAAACACCTGATTTGAAAATCTGAAATATCATAATACTGGCAATTAATAAACCAACAATTAATTTTAAAATCTCTACATCAAAACTAGAAAAAAAGAATGCCAATATTATAGGCAAAGACTGGTCTTCAATACCCAATTTAGCTAAATCTGGGCTTATAGGGCTCATCCAACTATGAAAAACTACACCATAAAAATCAGTCCTGGTCATTAAATATGCCATTAATCCAGCAACTATCAGCACAAATAGAGATTTAAGGTTTCCACCTCCAACTCTTATCAAAATTTTATTTCCACAACCACTAGCATATGTCATCCCAAAACCAAACATAAGTCCACCCAAGATGTATCTAGGCCAGAATAAGGTTGCATTTCTATATGGGATTCTAGATTGACTAGTATCAATAAAATTCAAGTATTCAAACAAACTAACTCCAAGAATAGCTATTGCGGCAGCAAACATCCATGATTTAAATCTAGATAAATCACCTATATTCACCCAATCAGAAACTGCCCCCATTGTGCAAAAATTTGTTTTGTTTACGACAAAACCTAGAATAAACCCTAAAAGTCCTATATATGTCAGTAATTTAAATGTTATTTCCATATTATTTCCAAATCTTATTTTAAAGAAGATTGTTTATTATATTAGCAAATATTAATATTAACATTAATTATTTAATTTTTTTATAAATTGTTGGGTCTGGTACACCAGCATCTAAAAAACCTTGTTTTCGAAATCTACAAGAATCACAAACACCACAAGCTTCACCATTTTCTGTAAGGGAATAGCATGAAACAGTTTTAGTATAATTAACATTTAAATCAGTGCCAATTTTAATAATATCGGATTTTTTCATCTGGATTAAAGGCGCATGTATGTTTATCTTTGTGCCTTCAACACCCAACTTTGTTCCCTTATTTATCATTTTCTCAAATAACTCAATGAATTCAGGTCTACAATCAGGGTAACCTGAGTAATCAATTGAATTTACACCAATAAATATATTATTAATTGAATGTTTCTCAGCAAAAGATGATGCTAAAGATAAAAAAATAGTATTCCTTGCGGGCACATATGTAACTGGAATATCATCAGATTCTTCGATAGGAACATCTATTGATGTATCAGTCAATGCTGACCCACCTATTACAGATAAATCAACATTAAAGATTATATGCCTAACATCTGGGTAGTCCTGAAGAACTTTTTTGCTTGCCTCAATTTCAAAGCTATGACGTTGATGGTAATCAATTGTAAATGCATATACTTCATAGCCTTCAGACAAAGCTAGAGCTAGAGTAGTTGTTGAGTCTAATCCTCCTGAAAACAGCACCAAAGCTCTTTTTTCATTTGCCACGTTGATTATTCCATATAATTTTGTGCATTTGAATTTGTAACCTTGCGGGTATTGAATCAAATAGCATTTTTTCTGCCAAAACTTTAACATCCATTTCATTGTGGCTTGGAGATATAAGAACTTTACAAATATGATGAAGATTATGTTTATAAATATAATTTCTAGCCCAATTATAATCATCCAAACTACAAACAACAAATTTTACCTGGTCTTCTTTTTTTAATAATTTGTAATTATCTGTAATATTTTTTTCACTCTCACCGGAATCTGGGGTTTTTATATCAAGTATAATTGTGACATTTTTATTTATGTTCTTAATTGTTATTGCGTTACTTGTCTCGATAGAAACCAAATAATCATTCTCGCATAATTTATCTAACAACAATAAAGTATTGTTTTGAGATAATGGCTCTCCCCCTGTGACTGTGACAGTTTTACAATCATATGATTTAATTTTAGAAAAGATATTTTTAAAACTCATCTTTGATCCTTCGTGAAACGCATATTTAGTATCACAATAATTGCATCTTAGCGGACATCCTGTGAGTCTTATAAATATTGTTGGGACACCAGTATTTAAACTTTCACCTTGTATAGAATAAAATATTTCATTTATGACCAAGGAATTCATTATCAGATGCTTTTGACATTATCAGGATTGTCCATGAATGTTATTCCATGACATATGGCAACACCTAAGGCATCTGATGCATCAATTTCAAGCTTTCTTCTTATTCTTAAAATACTTTTAACTTTCTTTTGTAGCTCAATTTTATCTGCAGCGCCACTACTGGTTACAATCATCTTGACTCTTCTTGGACTATATTCAAAAACTTCTAAACCAAGTCTGCTGCAAGCAGAAATAGCAGCACCTCGTGCTTGACCAAGTTTTATTGCAGTTCCAGCATTAACACTAAAAAATACTGACTCAATGGCCACATGAGTTGGTTTATATTTATCAATAATATTGTTTGTTTCTTCGTTTATTAAAGCAAGTTTAGTCGTATATTTGTTTTTTAAACCTGTTTTAATAATAGAATGATGAATATATTTTATTGAACCTGATGATATATCTATTAAACCATAGCCGGTAATATTTGTTCCTGGATCAATACCTAAAATTATAGCCATATACTTATCTTTTAGTTTAAGTTTACATTCATATAAACATTTTGAACATCATCTAATTCTTCTATTTTATTAGAAAGATCTAGGATTTTTTCTTCTTGAGAACTATCAATATCAATCATACTAATAGGATCCATAATTATTTCCTCGTCTTTTACTTCCACTGACCGATCTTCAAAATATTTTTTTATTTCAAACAATTCATTCGGTTTAGTAAAAACAATACAGCTGTCTTCAATGATTTCAAAATCTAATAAATCTATATTATCCATATGCATTAAAAGATCATCTTCAGATATGCCAATTAATTTTAAAATACCAACTTTTCTAAAGAGGTGTGCCACACAGCCGTTTGTTCCTAAGCTTCCACCATGTTTAGAAAGAACATGTCTTATTTCAGAAACTGTTCTATTTTTATTATCAGTTAAACAATCCATTATCACTGCTATCCCTTTAGGCCCATAACCTTCATATGTAATTTCTTCATAATTATCATTATTTTGTCCAGACGCTTTCTTAATAGCTCTCTCTACTGTATCTTTTGGAACATTAGAAGAGTTTGCTTTTGAAACAGCTAGCCTCAGCCTTGAGTTACTCGATAAATCTGCTCCTCCAAGTTTTGCAGCAACAGATATTTCTCTTATAACCTTAGTAAAAACTTTGCCTCTTTTGTTATCTTGAGCTTTTTTTCGATGTTGAATATTTGCCCACTTACTATGTCCTGCCATTTACGATGCCTTGTTGATTGGAATTGTATTCTTAAAATTTACCATCCTATCAATTGGTGCTCTAGCATTAACTATAGTATCTGTTGGTAAAGTAATTTCATTAGATGGTGAATCAAAAACATTTAATAATTTATCTAAAGTATTCATATTCATCCATGGGCACTTTCCACAACTTTTGCATGTAGCTCCTTCGCCTTCAGTTGGAGCTTCAAGGAAGACTTTGTTCGGAGATAGTTTCTTCATTTGATAGAATATTCCCCTTTCCGTTGCTACTATTATATATTTTTTATTACTTGCTTTTGATGCATTAATTAATTTTGTTGTGGAACCAACAACATCAGCTAATTGAATTATGCTTCTAGGTGATTCTGGATGAACTAAAACATCACTGTCTGGATATTGGGATTTAAGTTTTTTTAATTCAAGAGTTTTATATTCTTCATGTACTACACATGATCCATCCCATAGAATCATATCTGCTCCAGTTTGGTCAATAATATAATTACCAAGGTATTTATCTGGAGCCCAAATAAGTTTTTTTCCCATTGCAGTTAAATGTTCAATTAATGATACTGCAATACTTGATGTCACAACCCAATCTGAAATTGCTTTAACATGGGCGCTAGTATTAGCATAAACAACTACTTCTCTATCAGGATATCTGGAACAAAAAGATTTAAAATCATCATGATTGCAACTCATATCTAGTGAACATGTTGCGTCCATATCCAACATTAATACTTTTTTTTCTGGATTTAAAATCTTTGCTGTTTCTCCCATAAACTTTACACCAGCTACAATCAAAGTTTTTTCTTTTTGTGCAAGACCATACTTAGCCATTTCCAAACTATCGCTTACTAATCCATTTGTATCTTCTGTGATTCTTTGTATAGACTCATCTACATAATAATGGGCAACTATTTTAGCATCATTAGTTTTTAATAAATGCATAGTTTTTTCGAGGTATATTTCGTAATTCATAATTTCCTTATTTTATCTTATACATTTTCTATTATGAAAAAAAGCTTATCAATTATTTATTTTTTATAGTTTTGATAGATAATTCAGCTAATTGTTGATTATTAGCTTCAGATGGTGCTTCAGTCATTAAACATGTGGTTGATTGAGTTTTAGGGAAAGCTATTATTTCTCTAATAGAGTCTAATTGTAAAAGAATCATTGCCAGCCGATCAATACCAAACGCTATCCCACCATGTGGAGGACAGCCATAAGATAAAGCATTTAAGAAGAATCCAAATTTAGCATTCATTTCTTCATCATTAATACCAAGTAATTTAAAGATTTTTATCTGTACATCTTTAGAATGAATTCTAATAGAACCGCCGCCTATCTCATTACCATTAATAATGAAGTCATAAGCTCTTGAACTTATAGATAATGGGTCACCATCTAAATCATCAAGATTCTTAGGAGAAGTAAATGGGTGATGAATTGATGTAATTTGCTTAGTTTTAGTGTCCAATTCAAATAAAGGATAATCAGTAACCCAGAGAAGACTCCATTCACCCTGAAGTAACCCAAGATTGGCTCCTATTTCTTTTATTAATACTGACATTGAGTTATTTACAATCTTATTATTATCAGCAGAAAAAAATATTAAATCATTATTGTTTGCATCGACTTTATCAATAATAGATTGTAAAACATCATTTGTTAGAAATTTTTTAATTGGTGATGTAACGCCATCTTCAATATTAGATATGTTTTCACATTTTATATAAGCGAGACCCTTTGCTCCAAATCTTTTTACAAGTTCTGTGTAATCATCAATATCTTTTCTTGATAAATCACACCCATTAGGAATTTTAAGTGCAACAATTCTAGAATCCTTTTTAGTTACATAATCTAAGAAAACTTTAAACTCAACATCTTTTACAATATCTTTTATATTGTGAAGAACCAAAGGATTTCTTAAGTCAGGTTTATCACATCCATATTTATTTAATGCTTCTAAGTATGTAATGCGGTCAAACTTAATCCTATCGTTATAATTTAATATTTCTTTAAATATTCTAGTAAATAATCTTTCAGTAATGCTCATTACAGACTCTTCATCTGCAAATGATACTTCAACATCAAGTTGAGTAAATTCAGGTTGTCTGTCTGACCTTAAATCCTCATCTCTAAAACATTTGGCAATTTGAAAATATTTATCTATACCCCCAATCATCAATGTTTGCTTAAATAACTGTGGTGATTGAGGTAATGCAAAAAAATGATTTGCATGAATTCTACTTGGAACTAAATAATCTCTTGCTCCTTCTGGTGTAGTTTTAGATAATATTGGTGTTTCAATATCAATGAAATCTTCAGAATTAAAAAAATCTCTTATTAAGCTAATTAGTTTTGATCTAAACCTAAGATTTCTTTGCATATTGTCACTTCTTATATCTAAATAACGATATTGCAACCGTTGATCTTCATTAATTTCTAAATCATTAATTTTAAATGGTGGAGTTTTAGATTTATTTAAAATAATTAAATTAGAGACAATAAGTTCAATCTTTCCAGTAACTAAATCATTATTTATTGTTCCTTCAAATCTATTTCTGACTTTCCCGCTTACCTGAATAACATATTCGCTTCTTAAAGATTCTGCATTTGCAAATAACTCTTTATCTTCAGGGTCAAAGATTAGCTGAACAAGACCAGTATAATCTCTTAAGTCAATAAATATGATTCCACCATGATCACGTCTAGTAGCAACCCAGCCACTAAGAGTAATGGTTTCATCTAAAAGTTTTTCTGTAACATGGCCACAATAGATACGGTTCATTGTTTCTTTAAATTACCTTTATAATTAAGTTTTTTCACCATGGGATTTGTCATCATTTTTTTTTATTGTCTTATTAGATTTTTTGAAATCAGTTTCATACCAACCTGTCCCTTTTAATCTAAAGCCAGAGGATGATATTAGTCGTACCACCCTTCCTTTCTTTTCACAGCCACATATCTTAAGTTGATTATCAGAAAATTTCTGAATCTGCTCAAATAATGAACCACATTTTTCGCATTTATATTCGTAAATTGGCATAATTTAGTTTAATAACATGATTGTAGTTTTATATTATACAAAAAAATTGAAGTTTTATCTCTCATAAATTTAGTGTATAATCCTGGCTTAATTAGACCATGAAATCAATAAATAAATTAATTATACTCGCTTCAATTCTAATCCTGGTGTTTTCAGATAATCTTTATGCTGAGCAAGAAATTGATATAGGAAAACAGAAATCAGAAACATGTCTCGGCTGTCATGCTATTCCGGGGTATAATAATGTATATCCTACTTATAAAGTACCTAAATTAGCTGGGCAGCATGCAGATTATATTACTTCTGCGTTGAAATCATACCAAAAAAAAGAAAGACAACATAATACAATGCATGCAAACGCAATGGCTTTATCAGATGAAGATATTAATTATATAGCTAAATACTTTGAGTCATTAAAATGAGTAAAAATATCTGTAAATTAACTATACTTTTCATAATACTAAACCCTTATTCTCTTTATGCTGCAGGAGACTATGAATCTGGGAAATCAAAATCACAGGTATGTGCGGCTTGTCATGGAATAGATGGTAATTCAAAAATTACCATGTACCCAATACTTGCCGGCCAATACAAAAATTATCTAGTAAATTCCCTACATGCATATAAATCTGGAAAAAGAAATAATGCAATCATGAGTGGTTTTGCTACTGGATTAACAAATCAAGATATAGATGACTTAGCAACATATTTTTCAAATCAGAAAGGTTTAAAAACACTTCCAGCTAAGTAAAATTACACTCTTTCATTTTCAATCAACCTATACAGGGCAGGAATAAGATACAGGGTAATTAAAGAAGACAAGGTTATTCCTCCAAGGACAACAATAGCCATTGAATAACGACTTTCAGCTCCAGCACCGCTACTAAGTACTAATGGGATGGCGCCAAGCATCGTAGATATAGTGGTCATTAAGACTGGTCTAAGTCTTATCATTGATGACTCAAATATTGCCTCATCTACAGACATACCTTCATCTCTTAATTGATTAGCAAACTCTACAACAAGAATACCATTTTTAGCAATTAGACCAATGAGCATTAAAAACCCAATCTGACTATAAACATTGAGTGAAGTTCCTGTTAAAAAAAGAGTATAAAGGCCTGCTGTCATTGCAATAGGCACAGTAAGAATTATTGCCAGAGGATTTTTAAAACTCTCAAATTGGGCTGCTAGAACTAGATATACAATCAAAATAGCAAATAATATTGTTAGTTCTAAACTATTGCCAGATTCAAAATATTCTTTCGAAGAACCTCTATATGATATTTTTGCATTAGCAGGAAGTATGTCTTGAGAAAGACTTGACAGATCTTTTAATGCATTTCCAAGAGGATAACCAGGTAGTAATGAAGCAGAAAAAATTGTTGAGGGCATCCTATTAATTCTTTTTAAACTCTGACTGGTTGATGTTTCTTCAAAAAATACAAGATTAGACAAAGGAATTAATGTTGATGATTTAGAAGATTTAATAAATATATTATCAAGATTATTAGGATTGACACGATATGACTTGTCAGCTTGCAATATTACATTATATGTTAACCCATCGCTTGCAAAAGTTGTCACTCTATTTGAGGCTAACAAAGTCTCAATGGTTCTTGCAATAGACTCAGCTGAAACACCTAATTCATATGCTTTATCTCTATTAACTTTCAAATTTAAACGTGGGTTAGTTAATTTATAATCAATATTTGGGTTTCTTAACTTCAAATCACTAGAATTTATTAGTAAAGTATTGCCCCACTCTCTTATATCTTCATAATTATTTCCGCTTATTACCAACTGTACTGCTGGCTTGAAACGACTACCCCCTAAACTGGGCGGGTTTATTGCAAATATCCTAGCTCCAGGTATAGACAGTAATTTTGGAAAAATTTCCTTAACTATATCTTTTTGATGTCTACGATTATCCCACGGAGTTAATGTGGCAAATAAAAAAGCTGAATTGACTGCCCCGGGTTGACCAGAAAATCCAGGCGCAACTATTGAAAAAACAGTTTTTATTTCACCTTTATCAATATAAGGCTGTAATGTTGATTCTACATTTTTAACAATCTCATCTGTATAACTTAAACTAGAACCTTCGGGCCCGTTTACTGAAATAATAAATATTCCTCTGTCTTCTGTTGGAGCTAGTTCTTTTTGTATAAATTGAAATAATAATATTGCAAGCAATATCATAACAATAGAAAACATGTAAACTTTTTTTGGCTGTTTTTGAGAAATTATTAATGAATTTCTATAAAAAGTCCTGAATTTTTTAAGTATTGGAGGTTCACGATCTTGTGATGATTTTGATTTCAAGAGTTTTGAACATAGCATTGGTGTTAAAGTTAAAGCCACAATGCTTGAGAAAATAACAGCAAATGATAATACAACGCCAAATTCAATAAATAATCTTCCAGTCTTCCCCTCCATAAAAGATAGTGGAAGAAAGACACTTATCAGCACCAAAGTTGTTGCAATTACAACAAAAGTTATTTGTTTAGCACCTATTATTGATGCTTGATAAGGTTCTTCACCATTTTCTATTCTTCGTTTTATATTTTCCAGTACAACTATGGAATCATCTACTATTAACCCTATGGCAAGAACTAGCGCAAGAAAAGTTAATACATTTAATGAAAAACCAAAAAGATAAATTATATAAAATGTAGAAATTATAGAAACAGGTATAGTGATTGCTGGTATAAATGTTGCAGATGATGAAGATAAGAAAAAATAAATCACCGCTATAACTAAGATCATAGAAATAAATAATGCAAATCTTACTTGTGAAATTGATTCTTCAACGAAAATAGATCGGTCATAACCGATACTCATTTCTATATTTTCAGGTAAAGTAGGCTGAATTAATTTTAATTCATTCTTAACTGCATTAGCAACTTTTAATACATTAGATTTTGTTTGTCTTACTATCCCCAGTCCTATTGCATTTTTTTTATTTGCTCTTAAAAAACCACGCTCCGTTTCAGCCCCTATAATAATTTCGGCAACATCTCCTAATCTTACTTTTTTATCAACATAGTTTTTAACAACAATTTCCTTAAACATACTTATATCTGTTAATTTTGATTTGACCTGTATACTAATTTCTCTTTTTACTGAATCTAGTCTTCCTGCTGGTTTCTCAATATTCTCTCTTTTAATAGCTGATAAAATGTCATCTACAGTAATTTCTCTGGCAGACATTTTATCTGGGTCTAACCAAATTCTAATAGCATATTTTCTTTCACCACCAACCATGATTGATGCAACACCAGGGAGAATTGATAATCTATCAACTATGTTTCTATCTAAGTAATCATTTAATTGAATGCTATCTAATTGATTGCTTGTAAATCCAATCCAAATGATTGCTCTAGCATCTGTATCTGCTTTTTCTACACGGGGTTGATCAGCATCATCTGGTAATCTAGCTACTACTCTAGCTATTTTGTCTCTTACATCATTAGCAGCTGAATCCATATCTCTAGAAAGATTGAATTCAATTCGAATTTGAGAAAGTTCGTTTCTGCTTTCAGAAGTAATTTCCTTAATATCTGAAATACCTGCAAGAGAATCTTCTAAAATTTGAGTTATATCTCGTTCAATGATTTCAGCAGATGCTCCACGATACACTGTATTTACTGTCACAACCGGCTTGTCTATATCTGGATATTCTCTTATTGTTAATTTGTCATATGAAACAATTCCAATAAGTACTAAAAATAAGCTTATTACAATTGCCAATACAGGTCTTCTAACTGTGATTTCCGAAATATGCATCTTATTCTAAAATTTTTATTTTAGACCCGTCCTTAAGTTTTTCTTGGCCCATAAAAATAACCTTATCGCCATGTTTAAGTCCTTTGGTAACTTCTATCATGGCTTCGTTTCGAATACCTATAGATATTTCTTGAATTTTTGCAACATCATTTTTAACAGTATAAACATAATGTTTTTTATTAATACTTAATAAAGCTTCTTCAGGCATAAGTATAGAATTATCTTTTTCTTCAAGAAGTAAATCTACTTTCATTAATAGTCCAGGTTTGAGTAAATTATTATAATTATCTATTAACGCATAAACTCTTATTGTTCTAGTTGCTCTATCTATCCTGGTATCAATATAATCTAGTGTTCCTGTATATTTCATGTTTGGTAAATTATCAGAAAAGGCAGTGAATGAAAGTTTTTTATTTAAGTAACCAAGTATTTTTTCTGGTAAATCAAATTCTAATTTCATCTGTCTATAATTATCTAAAAAAGTTAAAATCTCACTTCTATTAACTTGATCGCCAATATTCTTTTTATTTAATCCTATAATCCCATCAAAAGGTGCTATAATTTGAGTTCTACCAATCATATCAGAAGAAAGAATTGAGAATAATTTATCACCTAATTTAACGTTACTTCCTTCTTTAAAAAAAATATCTTCCACTATTCCGTTAACCTTAGAAGTAATTTCTATTGACTCAAAAGACTCAATCGTTGATAAAGCTCTATAAGTTTTTTGAGCAGTTCCTATGGTTACTGGAATAGCTTTTACAGTAGTAATTTTAGTTTTATTCATAATTTTAGAAAAACCAAGATATTTTGAATAAAGCGAAACACCCCCATATACTAATCCTAGTATCAATATCAGTATAAAAACATTTAGGGGGTTAAGTTTGTTCAAATAATCAATAATTTTCTTAATCATATTTTATTCTATCCAAATTAGAGATGCTATTCTTCCAGTATTATTTTGTCTTCTATAAGAATAATATAGGTTAGAATTTTCAAAAGTGCACATTTTATCAACAAATATTTTATTTACTCCCTGAGACTTTAAAAGAATCTTAGCAGCTTTAGCTAAGTCTAGGGACCAATGTTCGTTATCAACTTGTCTGAAAATATCTGGGGATATTTTAAGTAATTTTTTATAAACATCCTCTCTTACTAAATAATGTTTTGGAGATATTGACGGTCCAATCCAACACAAGAGATTTTTTGGCTGAAGGAATTTGCTAATAAAATTTTTTAGAATTCCATTTTCTAAACCTCTCCAGCCAACATGTATAACACCAGCAAAGGTTCCAGCACTATTGCAAATCAATATCGGTAAACAATCTGCAGATAAAACTGCACATACAATTCCTTGAGAGGTAGTGTATGATCCATCGCAGACAATATTTTTAAGAGGTTTGGTTATTTTTTTTATAGAAGACCCATGTATTTGTTTCATCCAATTTGGTTCTGAAGGAATTTGCAAAGAATTTATGATATCATTCCTATTTTTTTTAACACAATTTTGAAAATCACCAACATCATTACTCATATTAGAAAATTGACAATGTTTCCTGCTAAACCCACCTATTCTAGTGGTATGGTAGGCTTTTATATTTTTTGGAGCATCCCAAATTACTGGTTTAGTTTCAACTGTCATGGTGACTACCTCTAATATATGATTTTACTTTTATAAATGAATCCGGAAGTGGCGCTTCTATTGAAAAATTTTCTTTTGAAGTTGGGTGTTTAAAACAAAGATACTTAGCATGCAAAGCATGAGAATTATAGACTTCAAGATATTTATAAAAATCTTTGTCTGAATTAAAAATATTTTTTTTAAAACCGTATAACTTATCTCCAATGACAGGATGGCCTAAATATGATAGGTGGGCTCTAATTTGATGAGTCCTTCCGGTAATTAGCTCTACTTCTAAATAAGATGATTTGATGTAGTTTTCTTTCACTGTTATTTTTGAGATTGATTCTTTTCCATTATCACATATAGTCATTTTTTTTCTATTAATCTTATGACGACCAATCTTTTCATTAATGACTACATTACTAGAAATAATACCCGTCACTAAAGCGTCATATTTTTTTGTAATCTTTCTTAATTGAATTTTCTTAGTTAGCTCATTGTGTGATTTTAAATTCTTAGCAATGATTAATAATCCTGTGGTATTTTTATCTAATCTATGTATTATTCCTGCTCTTGGAATACTCCTCAATTCTGGATACTTATATAACAAGGCATTTTGGAGTGTTCCAGTAAAATTTCCAGGTGCTGTATGTGTTACCATCCCAGATTCTTTATTAATGATCAAAAAGTCATCATCAGCATATAATATTTTTATAGGAATATTTTGAGATTCTATATCAAGCTCTTCATTCTCAAATATTTTTACTTCTACAGATGATTTAATTGCTATTTTATCTTTTGGCTTGCAAGACTTACCATTTATAGTGATTTTTTCATCATTTATCCAGTTTTTAATTCTTGATCTAGAATATTCTGGAAGTTGAGAGGCAATAATCTGATCAATCCTGAGAGACTTATCAGGGTACACTTCAAATTTATAAAAAGTTATATTTTTCATGGTATAATTTTCCCCTAACTAATCTATAATAACAAAATGAAGCCAAAAATACTCCTGCTAACCATCATGATGCTTATTTTATTATCAAGCTGTTCGTACATAGAGAAAGCTCTAGAAGAACCTGATCCAACCCTTAATATGTCTGCTGCAGAAATTTATGTACAGGGTAAAAATTTCTTAGATGCACAAGACTTTGTAAATGCAATAAAGTTATTTGAACTTCTTGAAGCAAGATATCCATTTGGAACTTATTCTACACAATCAATGTTAGATTTAGCATATGCAAATTATGCTGCAGATTTAAAAGATGAAGCAATAGTAGAAGCTAATCGATTTATAAGATTATACCCAAATCACCCAAACGTTGATTATGCATATTATTTGAAAGCATTAGCAAACTTTAATAAAGATGCAAACTTCTTTACTAAAATGTTAGGTCATGATCAGTCCAAATATGATGTAACAAATTTAAAACAATCTTTTAATGATTTTTCACTTGTTATTAACAAGTTTCCTAAAAGCAAATATGCGAAAGATTCTAGAAATAGACTTCTTTATTTAAAAAATACAATGGCTGCAAATGAGTTTTACATTGCAGAATACTATAGCAAAAGATCTGCCCATTTAGCAGCTATTGAAAGAATCAAATATTTATTTAAAAATTATGGTGGAACGCCTAGCACAGAAAAAGCTCTAAATTTATTAATACATAGTTATAATGAATTAGAAATTTATGATCTTGCTTATGATTCGGCTCGTGTTTTATTGAAGAATTATCCAGAATACAAAATAGTAAGCTCAAATAGTAATCAACCAATAATGGTGAAAAAAAATATAAAAATCAAGCCCAAAGAACCGGTTAAGGAGATAAAAGATGAAAGCTGGTTTGATTATCTAAATGTCTTTGACTAAAAACAAAATTATTTTTTATTTATTATACAGATTGGTATAGGTTTCATTTTATGTTTATTTTTCTTTCTGATTTCTAAATATTTTTCCTTGTAAAGACTATTTTTATTATCCATAGCATCCTCAAGTTGTTCATAGGACAATCCCAATTGATCTTCATCAGTTCTAGCGTCATCCCATAACCCATCAGTTGGGGCAATCTGTATAATGCTTTTTGATATATTCAATTCTTTAGCTAGATCTCTAACTTCAGTTTTAGTTAAATCTGCAATTGGAGAAATATCAACGCCTCCATCACCATATTTAGTATAAAAACCTACGCCAAAATCTTCAACTTTATTTCCTGTTCCAACAACTAAACCAGAAAATGTTGCAGCGGCTTGATATAACAAAGTCATTCTTATTCTTGCTTTAGAATTAGCAAATCCGAGATCATTAATAAAACCTATATCAGCACAAGATGATTCAAATTTTTCAAAGGTAGAAGTTAAATTAATTTCATATGATTTTACATTGGCAAAATTATTAGTTAAATAATCACAATGTTGTCTACTCAGAGAAATATCTTTTGATTTAATAGGGATTCTTATCAGAATTAATTCAAGTCCAGACATAGCACATAGCGTACTTGTAAGTGCTGAATCAATACCACCAGAGACTCCAACAATTAGACTTTTTGGTGATTTAGTTATACTTGAAGCATAGGTTTTAATCCAATCAATAATATATTTTATTTTTTGTTTATTATTCATCTGATAAAACCAAATTATTACAGTTAAGCTTAGAATTAAAAATATATTTGGGCATTTTCTATACTATAAAATCACTATTATAGTCTATAATAGTTAGAAAATAACATTTTAAAGTTGTATATGCGCATAATTATTATACTTTTAGCCATAATTTTATTATATTTTATAATAAAGTCATTAATCAAAAAAGATGCTAAGCCTTATAATAAATTAAAACAGAAAATTTTATATTGTAAATATTGTGAGACATATATGACTACTGAAGAAATTTGTTCTTCAGGCGCTAATAACTATAAAAACTGTAAAAATTACAAAAATTAAAATGAAAAGAATTCCGCTATTACTGATTCTATCTATCATAATGCTGATAGGTGTGATACTCACAATTAGCTTAAGATAATATTATGCCATTAATACTAATCTCTGGATTAATTGGATCTGGAAAATCAACATTAAGCAAGTTTTTCAAGACCAAAGGATACCATTGCCTAAATTCAGATAAAATAGTAAAGAATTTAATTAAAGATGATCAAAAAATAAAAAATAAGTTATTTAAATTATTTGGTAAATCTATTTTTATTGAAAAGAGAATTGCAATTAAAAAGTTAAGAAAAAAACTTATTGAATCAAAAAGTAATAAAATAAAAATTGATAAAGTATTGCATCCTATTTTTTTTAAAAAAATAAATCAATATTTAAAAGATAATAATAAAAAGAAAGTAATAATAGAAATTCCTTTAATTGAAACTTGTGTAAATATAAAATATCCTTACAAAATAATCACCGTTGATACATTTTTAAAGATTAGAATCGAAAGATTTTTGAAAAAAAGTAACGAATCAAAAGCATCATTCGTAAAATTAAACAGTCTACAAAAAGAAAGAAAATTTTATCTAAATAATTCTGATTATGTTTTAAATAATAATGATAGTATAAGGATATTTAAAGTAAAATTTAATAAACTATATAGAGTATTATATAATGAATCACTTGTCTGACAGCCAGATTTCAGTCTATGAAGAACCTGTTCATGAGAGAATAAGGAAGTTTATTAAATTAGAGCTTCTATTTAATCAAATACATTATTTCAAAAATAAAGAAGACAGTTATGATAATTATGTTGCATTGTTATCTATAAGTAATTTATATCAAATTTTAGTAAGAAGTGATATAAAATCTGAATTAATTAGTGAAATATATAATCAGAACCGTGCTTATAAAAAATTAAAAAAAATACCAGCCGCTGATCAAAAAAAACTTAATTCTATTCTTGAAAAACAAGAGATGCTATTAAAGTTTTTACATGAAATTCAATCAAATTATCTTGATTACCTTAAACATGATATATTATTTAAAGCAATTGTTAAAAATTCTAATTCATCGTTACAACCATCATCTATAGAGTTCTGGCTATCAAGAGATATCTCGTTCAGAAATAATCAAATTGAAAAATGGTTGGAACCAATATCATTTATTGAACGATCATCTAATTTTATCTTAGAGGTAATAAGAAAATCTGGAAGCTTTGCTGATAAATTTGCAGAAAGAGGCTTTTATATGGAAAAACTTGACATTAAAAAAAATATACTACTTATAAGAGTTAACTTGACATCTGATTTATATTATTTTCCACAAATTAGTGTAAGTAAACAAAGGTTAAATATTACATTTATGACAAAAGATGACAAGAATAATTTTATACCTTACCAGGAAGACCTGTCGTTTATGTTGACACTATGCTCAATTTAAAATATTATCTTTTCCAAAAATTAGTAATTCCAGATACTCCATAACCAGAATTGTTTATTGATATTGGCAAATCTTTAGGATTAATTCCACCAAGCGCAAAAGTAGGCATATTTGCGTACTCCGAAATTTTTTTAAAGCCTTCCCACCCTAAACATTCTTTGTTTTTATATTTTGATTTAAGTACAGGAGATACAATAATAAAATCTAAATTTAGATTATTAGCAATAGAAACTTCATCTAGATTATGACAAGATGCTGATAAAAAATATCTACTCTCATTTATTTTGTCAACTTCTAGTAAGTTTGAAGAAGTATAATGTATTCCAGAAAAATCTAATGCTGAATTATTTTCAAAAGGATGATCAATAATAATCTGTATCATTTCTCTCTTGCAACTCATTGATGCCTTTAAAATTATTTTTTCATATTCATCTTTTGTATAGTCAAAAGATCTAATTCTTAACATATAATTATTTTTTGTATTTAAAATATCACTAGAAATATTTTGATAACCAATCTTAGAAATTATTATATTTCTTTGTAGTTTCAAAAGTTTAAGGATTCTAAATGTTGATTGTAAAAATTTATGAGTCATTTGATAAGGATCAAGAAATAATATTTCTTGATTTTCTTGCGATCTAATAGTTCCGTTATAAGCATTAATCTTGAAAATATATAAAATAACATCAAAATCTAAATAACGCTGTTTAATCGTATTAATGTATTCCGCATCAGTAATAATAATACCAATCTCTTCTTTACACTCACGTAATAAAGCATCATAAGGCTTTTCATCTTCATTAAGTTTACCGCCAGGAAACTCAAAATAATTAACGTATGGTAATTTTTTTCTTTTTGAAAAAAGATATGATTGATGATTATTTTCTAATATTGCAATAGAACATTTTATTGTCAGTCTCATTAATTATGATGTGTAAGCTGAGTTAATATGAACATATTCTTTAGTTAGGTCAGATGTTAGTAAAGAAAAAGATTTTTTTCCATTATTTAAATCAATTTCAATAGATATTTCCTTGTTCTTCATTGATTTACTTAATTTAGCAATATTAAATCTTCTTGGTTGAACACCTTTCTCAAAAACCCTATAACCATTTATCTTAAGAACAATCTTATTGGGTTTGTATTTAATTGAATCAATAGATCCTAATTTTGCAACTATTCTTCCCCAGTTCGGATCAGAACCATATATTGCTGTTTTTATAAGATTAGAATTAGCAATTGTATAAGCTACTTTCTTTGCTTGAGTAAGATTAGCAGCTTTTAAGATTTCAACTTCTATTGCTTTTGTTGCGCCTTCGCCATCTTTAATAATCATTCTTGATAAATCTTGACAGATCATAATCATTTCTTTCTCTAATATATTATATGCATCAATATCAGACTCAAAATTTATTTTAGATTCTTTCCCTGATGCAATCATCAATACACAATCATTTGTTGACATATCACCATCTACAGAGATTCTATTGAAAGAATATTTTGCGGATTTTTTTAAGATTTTAGTTAGGGTTCTTTTCGATAACTTTGTGTCTATATTTATGAAAGAAAGCATTGTAGCCATATTTGGCTCAATCATGCCCGCACCTTTACAAATTGCTTGTATATTTATTTTTATACCTTTAATTACAATATTTTTATTTATATATTTATGAAATTTATCTGTTGTCATTATAGATTTTGCGGCAGACTTCCATGAAGACTTAAATTTAAAATCATGTGAATTGATTGAGGCAGAAATTTTCTTTATCGGTAATTGCTGACCAATAACCCCTGTAGAAAAAAGTAAGACCTCTTCTTTCTTGCAATTTAATTTTTTTGAGATATATAATATACATTCTTTAGCATTTTCTGCTCCTTTCTTTCCAGTGCATGCATTTGCATTTCCAGAATTTACTAAAAGGTACCTTGGTGTTTTTTTCTTAATATTTTCCCTAGATAATAATACGGGTGCTGCAGCATATTTATTTTTTGTTGTAATTAGAGCGACAGATGCACTAACTGGTATTTTAAAACATACCGCATCAGACTTATTCTTTTTAATTCCTAAATTAAGTGTCTCAATTAAAGTATTTGTCTCGATCATAATTTACCACAACATCTTTTATATTTTTTTCCAGATCCACATGGGCATAAAGCATTTCTCGAAATCTTAACACTTACAGGAGAATTATTCTTATTTAAACTATCTTCTTTATTCAACATGTTTGACACTGATGGACTGTTAATCTTAATCCTACTTAATATTTTAATAATCTCTAAATTATTAATAGCTAACATTTCTTCAAACATTTCAAACGACTCTCTTTTGTATTCATTTTTAGGATTTTTCTGAGCATAACCTCTTAAACCAATTCCCTGTCTAAGATAATCCATTGAATTTAGATGGTTTCTCCAATCCTCATCAATTACACTTAGAAAAATATTTCTTAATAATTCTGTCTGTTCATTTTTATCAAGGATATCAATATTTGTTTGAATTTTTTTGTCTATACTTTCTTTCAGATATGTTTTAACTAAAGTTCTTGCATCTGTTTCTGATGATTTTAGAGCTATATTTATATCGATTTCAATTAAAAACTCTTTATTTATTGAATCATTGATTTCATTAATATCCCACCGTGATACCGGCAAATCATCTGGTAAATATTTATAAACAAGATTATCACATGTATAAGCAAGTATATTATTATAAATATTAATAAGTTCTATTGATTCCAATATATCATCACGTTGATTATATATAACCTTTCTTTGTTCATTAGCAATGTCATCATATTCTAGAAGTGTTTTACGAATATCAAAATTATAAGACTCAACTCTTTTTTGCGCATTCTCAATAGATTTTGATACCCATTTATGTTCTATTGCCTCACCTTCTTGCATTCCAAGTTTTTTCATAATTTCAGTGACTTTATCAGATGCAAAAATTCTCATTAAATTATCTTCTAATGATAAATAAAAACGAGAAATACCCGGGTCACCCTGTCTACCAGATCTGCCACGTAGTTGGTTATCAACTCTTCTAGATTCATGCCTTTCTGTGCCAATAATATATAAACCACCGAATTTTTTTACTTTATTGATGTCATTTAAATGTTTTTTTTCTAATTCCTTTAAATCTTCTTTTGAAATATTGCTTTTATTAAACAAATAGTTTCCACCAAGTACTATATCTGTTCCTCTTCCAGCCATATTAGTAGCTATAGTTACAGAACCCAATTGTCCTGCCTGTGAAATTATTTCAGCTTCCTTCTGGTGATGTTTAGCGTTTAATACTGAGTGTTTGATTTTATGAGATTTCAATAAAGATGAAAGATATTCAGATGACTCAATAGAGGTTGTCCCAATTAAAATTGGTTGTTGAGTATTATTTATCACCTTTGTTTCTTCAACAATAGCTGAGAACTTTTCTTTAGCCGTTAAATAAACAAGATCAACTTGATCTTTTCGAATCATTTTTTTATGCGGAGGAATTACCACAACTTCCAAATTATATGTTTGTTGAAACTCTACTGACTCAGTATCAGCTGTGCCTGTCATTCCAGAGAGCTTATTAAATAGGCGAAAATAATTTTGGAAAGTTGTAGATGCATAAGTCTGATTTTCATTTTGAATTTTAACTTTCTCTTTTGCTTCAACAGATTGATGAATGCCTTCAGACCATCTTCTACCAGGCATTTTTCTCCCTGAAAATTCATCTATTATTACAACTTCATTATTTTCAACTACATAATCAATATCCTTTTTAAAAATAAGATTAGCTTTTAGGCTGGCATCTATCAAATGCAGTAATTGAATATTTTTAGGGTCATATAAGCTTTCACTTTTAGTAAGTAAATTATTATCAACTAATAAATTTTCAACCAAACTATGACCTTCTTCTGACAATGAAACAGATTTTTGTTTTTCATCAATTTTATATAATAAATCTTCTGTGTTTTTATTTATTAAAAACTGTGTTGTTTTCTTAATTTTTAAATATAAATTTCCAGTTTCTGATGCAGAACCAGATATAACAAGAGGTGTTCTAGCTTCATCTATTAATACAGAATCAACTTCATCAATGATGGCAAAATTGAGCTGACCCTGAACTTTTTGATTTAGATCATATACCATATTGTCTCTTAGATAATCAAAACCAAATTCATTATTTGTTCCATAAACGATATCTTTTTCATATATTGCTTTTCTTTCAGATGGATCTAATGAACTTGATATTGTTCCCACTGATAAACCAAGGTATTTAAAAATTTCTCCCATCCATTCAGCATCACGTTGAGCAAGATAATCATTAACAGTAACAATAAAAACTGACTTGCCACTGAAAGAATTAAGATATGCGGCAAGAGTGGCCACAAGGGTTTTACCTTCCCCTGTTTTCATTTCCACGATTTTCCCAAAATGTAATGCTATGCCACCTATGAGTTGTTCATCAAAGTGTCTCAGTCCTAGAGTTCTTTTTGATGCTTCTCTAACAAGCGCAAATGCGTCGGGTAATACAAGATTATAATCATTAGATTCTTGAAATTTTTTTCTAAGACTAAGAGTTTCACTAATAAAATTACTAACATCAAGATCTTCATATTTTTTTTCTAGGTGATTAATCTTTTTTATGAATGGCTCATACTCCTTAAGGAGACGACTATTTCTTGTGCCAAATATATTTTTTATTATCTGTGGTAGCATTATCTTTGAAGCATATCTATTTGCAAATGATTAGTGTTTTATCATACAATAAATATTGACCTTTATGAAAAGAATTTCATCATTTATACCTGTGCATATTATCAATAAGAAAGCGCTAATCAAAGAGTTTAATTGCTTTATCTATGATAATTTTCCTAATGATATGATTGGGAAAATTGAGGCTATCAACATTAAAGATAATATATTAATGATTGGTTGTAAGAATAGTTCTTTAGCTACAATCTTAAGGTTCGAGAAACAATTATATCTTGATATTCTCTCTAAAAATGAAATATGTGAAATCAAAGATTTAAAAATATCAATAATTGATTAAGAGTTTGCGGATAATGTCTCAGGTTTGCTATAGAATATTGGTGCATTATCATCATCTTTGATGGTTACCTCTTCCCAGGCATCACAGTTATTTGTTAATTCTCTAAGTAAAAGGTTATTAAGGTGATGTCCAGACTTAAAAGCAGAAAATGCCCCAATTAGCCCATGTCCAAGTAAATATAAATCTCCAATCGCATCCAAAATTTTGTGTTTAACAAATTCATCTTGGAATCTAACGCCTTCATCATTAATTACCTTATAATCGTCGATGACAATAGCATTATTAACGCTGCCTCCAAGCGCAAGATTATTCTTTCTGAGAATCTCTATGTCTTTTACAAAACCAAAAGTTCTTGCCCGGCTAACTTGACTTAGATAGGATATTGAAGAAAAATCTATTTCTGATGATTGTGTTGATTTAGTAAACGCAGGATGATTAAAATCTATAGTAAATGCAACTTTAAAACCATTAAATGGTTCAATCTTTGCCCATTTTTCTTCTTGTTTTACTTCTATTGTTTTTTTAATTTTAATAAATTTTTTAGGAACATTTTGTTCTTGGATGCCGGCGGATTGTATCATAAATACAAAAGGTCTCGCACTTCCGTCCATTATCGGAACTTCGGGACCATCTAATTCCACAAGAGAATTATCAATTCCAAGACCCGCTAAAGCTGATAATAAATGTTCAACAGTTGAAATCTGAGCTAAGTCATTTGAGAGGGTGGTTGATAGTCTTGTATCATGCACATTATTAAGTGATGCTTTAATTATACCAGCCTCAAGATCTGTTCTCTTGAAAAGAATTCCAGAATTCACAGGAGCTGGATTTAAAGTTAAATTAATTTTCTTGCCAGTATGTAAGCCGACACCAGTAGCTCTAATTTTATTTGATAATGTGCGTTGTTTAATCATTTATATTTTGAATTATTATATATTTTTTTGGCTATTTTGTTAAGTAATTTCAATGAATTAAGCTTAACTTGTAACAAATTATATCAAACTCCCCTTATTAAAGGTTTAGCTACACAACATAATGCATAAAGTGTGCCAATTCTTTGTTAATCACCTTTAAAACAAATTATATAAAATTCCCCTCATTATTTGACAATATAAGTTAACTAAAGTTCTTTTTGAAAATAGTTAGATAGCCTGCCCCAAGCCTTTGATAGATAAATTATAAGCGGATTATCAGATTTTCTTCTATGAGGCATTTCTTTTAACTGTTCCTCTCTATACATCAGTAATCCAACAGCGGTAGAATATCGTGTTAGTCCATTCAAATTTGTTATCCCCGGGATTGCTTTAGGGCTTCCTATCCTTGCAGGTATTGAGAATTTATTTTCTGCATAAGTATCCAGTCCAAATATTTTTGAACTTCCGCCAGTAAAAACTATTCCTGCGCGAATTTTTGGTGCATAACCACTAGAAGAAATTTCTTTTTCAATTTGAGAAAGAATTTCATCAATTCTGCATGTTATTATGTGGGTTAGTGATGGTTTGCTAATTTCAGTATCTGGTTTATCAGAAACAGATGGAATAGGTATTATTATTTGTTCATCAGAAGTTTCATTAATAAGGCTTCCAAATCTTATTTTTATTTCTTCAGCAGCATCAAGAGAAGTGCATAAACCAATTCTAATATCATGAGTAATCATTTGGCCTGCAACAGGTATGACTCTGGTGTATTTAATATTCCCTTCTGTGAATATTGCAATATCTGTCGTTCCTCCTCCAATATCTACCAAACATACTCCCAAAAGTTTTTCTTCTTCTGTTAAAACTGAATAACTTGATGCTACAGGTTGAAGAACATATTCATCAACATCAAGAAAACTATTTTCGATACATTTTGTTAGGTTCTTCTTAGCTGTGCTTGAACAAGTAATAACGTGCACATTCGCCTCTAATCTATTACCAGCCATACCGAGAGGTTCTCTGATACCCATTTGACCATCAATATTATAATATTGAGGAATGCGGTGTAAGATTTCTTGATCACTAGGGATATCTATATCACTGGCATTTTGAATAACTTTATCTTTATCCTCTTCGGTAACTTCATCATTCTCAATATTGATTGAAGCATTTCCGTTATAACTCTTAATATGATTACCAGCAATACCAGTAGTTACAGATCCAATATGATGAGAGGACGAAGCTCTTGCTTGGTCTCTAGCCTTTCTTATACTTCGAACGGTTGCGTCTATTTCAGATATCACTCCCTTATTTAAACCTTTGCAACTCTCTTGTCCTACTCCAACTATACGTAATTGATCTTTATCGTCAAAATCAGCAACTAAACACAATACTTTTGTAGTTCCTATATCTAATGCAACTATTACTTCATTGCTGTTTTGATTATTTGCCATAGTTTATTTTATCATCAAAGCTTGTTTAGTGAACAGAAAATCCAGTTGGATATCTTAAATCTATTGTCTTAATGTCGCCAGGTAAAGACTTTATCTCAGTAAACTGATCATACACAGAGACAAACTCTTTAAGTTTCTCTTTGTATATAGAATACCTAACTAAGAAATTCATACTTGTGGTTGATATTTTCAACATATCATCATTTTTAGATATTGAGTTTATCTCAAGCCCTGTGTTCTTAAATATTTCTATAAGATTATTATAAAGATTATACATAATCTGATGATTCGTACTATCACTATTTATATTAGGAATATTATCAATTATTGGTGTATTAGCATTAAATAAAACCCCATCCTTATCAACATAAAATTTTTTATTCCATAAAAATAGAGGAATATATTCACTAAGTTTGACTATTAATAAATCAGGGGGTTCACGTATAACTTGGGCATTCTTAATCCATATATGCGCTTCAAGTTTCGACTTTAACTCTCTTAAATCAATCTCAAATAATTTTAATCCAACAAAAGAGCTGAGATAATTATTAATTTTTTTTTGATTTGAATAATTAAAATCTCCTTTTATTTGGATTTCATGGATTATATTTGAGCTAAAAAAAAGATGATAGTTATATGAAAAATAAGTAATAATTATAAGTAATAGGAACAAGAGGAATTTTTTCATATTATTGTGATAATATTTTTTCAATAAGTTCAATATAAGAAATATTTATATGGCTAGCAGACATGGGGACCAAACTATGGTCTGTCATACCGGGTATAGTATTAACTTCTATCAAACTAATTTCATTATCTTTGTCTATAAAGAAATCAACTCTACCCCAACCTTTACATCCAAGTACCTTAAAAGCCTTCAAACATGCTGATTCTATTTTTTCTAACATATCAGGTTTAAATTCAGGAAAAGTAAAACTGGTATCATCATCTATATATTTTGCCTGGTAATCATAAAATTCTCTTTTTGTTTCAATTTTTATGATAGGGAAAACAGTATCACCAATAATTGGTGCCGTGTATTCTAATCCATTAATATACTCTTCTATGAAATAATCAAATTCAATTTCATCATTAGATCTGGTTTTCAAATGATCTATATATATGTTTTTCAGGTGCTTATCCAAATCTTCTACACTGTTAAGCATCTTTATACCAACGCTTGAACCAGAAGCATTTGGTTTAATTACATATTTATCAGTTATTTCACAGAAAAATTCATAAGTTTCATTAATCATGGGTCGAGCCTCAAGTTTCTTGATATCTTCCATTTCTAAGCGTTTATTTATTGAGTGCTCTATAGTTATATTATCTATATAATTGGGGGTGATTAATCCATTGTCTATCCATATCTCTTTTGTTTTAATTTTTGAGAATGATAGTTTTGATGATTTTGAATCTGAACCAACATAATTTACCCCGATATCATCTAACAATTTCTGAACAGTGCCATCTTCTCCCCCTGTTCCATGTATAAGATTGAATACAAGGTCTATTTTATTAGATGATAAAAAATTTGATAACATTTCAAATTCATTCTTTTTAAAGTCAAATATATATGCATCATATCCATTATCAATTAAACTATCATAAACACTATTACCGCTATTTAAAGAAATAGATCTTTCGTCTGACCAGCCTCCACAAAGGATGCCGACCTTCATTTTAGCCAAAGCATTATTCATATTCTATACATGATACTAATATATATGTATCTCATTATTCAGAGACATTTTATATTTTTTCTTAACCTCATATTTAACTAAGCCAATTAACTCTTCTAAATCAGCACAAGTGCCAGTTCCATCATTAATGAAATAATTAGAGTGTTTTTTAGATATATAAATACCGCCCATTTTTGTGGATTTAAGGCCAGCTTTTTCTATAAGTCTACTAGCACTTGTAGATTTATTTGGATTTTTGAATATACATCCTGACGACCATTGTCTTACAGGCTGACTTGATTTACGCATTAAGGCAAACTTAAGTATTAAATTCTTATTAAATTGCATTTTTTTTGAAATCTTCAAATTAGCTTCTAAGAACATTATAATTTTAGACATATTAACATTTCTGTAAGATGTCTTTAGATTATCTCTTTTATCATTTTTTATTAAACCTTTTTTATCCATAGCCTGATAAGAAGAGATCATGTCCCAAATTTCTTTTTGAAAAGCTCCTGCATTCATAGCCATTGCGCCACCTATAGTTCCCGGTATTCCATGAAGAAATTCATATCCAGGTATAGAATTTTTATTAGCAAATTTTGACATTCTTGAACATGAGACCCCAGCGGAAGCTACAATATTATTATCAATAATTTTAAGAGTTTTGTTATAATTTTTAAATGAAATTATATTTCCTGAATATCCCTTATCTTTGAAAGCAACATTTGAACCATTCCCTAGAAAAATAGTTTTTTTATTTTGTATAAGTTTAGATATATCTAATAAATCAGTTTCATTCTTAGGAAAATATATTTTCCTAGCATTGCCTCCTAAGTGTATAGTTGTATAGTTAGATAATTTTATATTTTCTAATATTTCCATATTTATAGAATTTTTATAAGTTGAGAAATATTGCCAGCACCCTGTATCACAAAAATATCACTCCCATCAAAAATTAATTTTATTTTATTAGGTATACTATTAATGTTTTTTACATAATAACATTTTATATTTTCTGATATAAGTTTCTTGCATAAATAATTAGATGTATATTTAGTCTTTGATTCGCCTCCAGAATATGTCTCAGTAACAATGAGCTTATCAACATCTTTAAATACTTTAATAAATTCTTTAAGACAATTTTTTGTTCTGCTATATCTGTGTGGCTGAAATATCATACATATTTTTTTACCTTCCCAAATTTTCTTAATAGTTTTTAAAGTATAATAAATTTCTGTTGGATGATGACCATAATCATTTATTAATGTTAATGGGCCAAATTTTGAATTGAAATTATCATATATCTCAAATCTTCTTGAAATGCCTTCAAATTTTGTAATTGCATTTACAATTTTCTTAGAAGGTAATTCTAAATATTCAGAAATAGCAAAAGATGCTAATATGTTTAATATATTATGTTCTCCATGAAGCTTTGTTTTTATCAATCTTTCTCCAGAAGGACTATTGAGTGTAAAGGCCATTCCAGATTTATTTTGCAAAATATTAGTCGCATGATAGTTGTTGATACTTGTTAACCCGAAAGTTACTATTGGTCTTTTAATTTTAGATATAATTGATTGTATATTTTTATCATCTCCATTTAAAAATGTTCTCTCATAAAAAGGTATATTATTTATAAATGATATATAAGCATTCTTGAGATAGCGTATATTATTTTTATAATTATCAAGATGTTCATTATCAATATTAGTCACTATGTTTATTTTTGGGCTTAAACATAAAAAAGATGAATCACTTTCATCTGCTTCAGCAACTAAATATTGTCCGTCACCTAAACGTCCATGACTGCTACTAGTTTTAAGTTTTCCGCCAATTATGTATGTAGGATCAAGGTTACATTCTGATAATATCCAACTTATAAGACTCGTTGTTGTACTTTTTCCATGAGAACCCGCAACTGCTATCCCATACTTAAAACGCATTAACTCTGCTAATATTTCTGCCCTAGGGATTGTAGTAATGTTTTTATTAAATGCATATGATAATTCTTCGTTATTTTTACTAATGGCATTGGAGTAAACAACAAGGTCGGCATTTTTTAGATTGGATATTTTGTGTGATTTGTATATTTTAACACCCAAAGATTCAAGTCGTTTTGTAATTTGAGATGAATTTATATCTGATCCAGTAATGGAACATCCTAGGTTTAATAAAACTTCTGCAATGCCGTACATGCCTGAGCCACCTATTCCTATGAAATGGATTTTCTTAAAATTCTGAATTTTTTTATATGGATTTTTCATTGTTAACCAACAATTTTAAGTGATTCATCAAGAATTATTTTAACTGTATCTTCAGGAAATATTTTTTGAACATTTTTAGATAAAGTATATAAACGTTTCTGATCATTTAGAATAATATTTAAAGTATTTACAAAATTCTCTACAAAATCATCTTCCTGTTGAAGCAAAATTGTGGCTGAATTATTTGCTAAATAATATGCATTTTTAAGTTGATGATTGTCTGCCGCAAATGGAAATGGAACCAGAATAGATGCTCTACCAATAACTGCTAACTCAGATATAGATGTTGATCCTGCTCTACAAATAACAAGACTTGACCAATCAAATAATTTTTCTATGTTATCTGAATATTCATGGACTGTAGCTTTAATTTTGTATTTATCATATCCAAGTTTGACTGAATATTTATTATTCATCCCAGCAATATGCTCAATGGAAATATTATCATTATAAAAATATGAAAGAGCGAAAGGTAACACTTTATTTAAAAAAGATGAACCCTGGCTGCCACCCATAATTAAAATATTTAAAAACGATTGATCTGATAAATATTTAAGTTCTGGTTTTTCTAAATTTAATAACTTTTGTCTAACAGGATTGCCTGTATTTATAATTTTGTTATTAGATTTATTAAAACTTAGCGGGAATGTCTCAAAAACTTTTTTAACAAAATAATAATTAATTTTATTGGCTGTACCAGCAATTGCATTTTGTTCATGAAGAACTATTGGTTTTCTTAAAATGAATGCGCTAATAGTGGCGGCTACACTAACATAACCTCCAAAACCAAAAACCAAACATGGTTTATATTCTCTTATAATTAAAAAAGATTCGTAAATAGCTTTAATAAATAATAGAAGACCTATTATTTTATTCATAAAAGATTTTCCCCGTATCCCTCTAGAACTAATATGTTTTATTGTTATTGATTTATTTTTAATTACCCTATTCTCTAAACCATTTTCTGTACCAATCCAAATAATCTTATAGCCCAATTTAATATATTCTTCAGCCATCCTGTAAGCTGGATAAACATGTCCACCAGTACCACTGGATAAAATTGCTATGTGTTTCATTATTTTTTAGTAACTCCGTTGTACGGCTTGGCTAATCTTTTGTCGATTTTCTATCTGTATTCTAATAAGTATTCCAATACATATAAACATAACTAGCAGATTCGTGCCACCATAACTTATAAATGGCAGTCCCATGCCTTTGGTGGGGACTAACCCAACATTTACCATAATATGGATTAGTGTCTGGTATGTAATTAAGAAACCAATAACATAAGCAAGATTTGACCCAAATATAAGATCATTGGTTGATGATTTATTAGCTAGATAAAATATTCTTACAATAACAATAGAAAATAAAAAAATAATTAATAAAGAAAATAGCAAACCTAGTTCTTCAGCTATCAATGCAAATATAAAATCATTGTAAGACTCTGGTAGATAAAATAGTTTTTGAACACTAGAACCAAGGCCGAGGCCAAATATGCCTCCTTTGCCAAATGCTAACAGAGATGCAATAAGTTGAAAGCCTCCGTCTGATGGATCAGCCCAGGGGTCTTGAAAAGCTAATAATCTTTTGAGTCTATAGGGTTGATAATAAATGAGCGGTATTAGTGCAATAAATACAACTCCAGCATATCCTAAAATCTTTTTTACATTAAGACCAACTACAAATGATAATGAAAAGAAAGTTATAACTAGTAGAAAAGCACTACCGAGATCTTTTTGAAAAAGTATTATCATTGATAGTGCTGATATTATTATAAAACATTTATCAAAAGATTTATTAATTTCATTCTTTGTTATATAGCTTGCAACCCATATCAATAAAAAAAGTCTGGATACTTCTGAAACTTGAACTGTAATAATTCCCAAGTCCAACCAACGAGTAGCACCATTAACTTCTCTTCCTAAGCCAGGAATAAAAACTAAGATTGATAGAATAAATGCAAATATTAAAAATATCCTACTATAATCAGTATAAAAACTAAGTTTAATTTTTGAAATTATATATGCAGAAAAAATACCTAAAAAAAGATAAATGGTATGTTTGATAGTAAAATAAAAAGGATTTGATAAGTTTTGTGAAGCATAATCTAATGTAGCTGAGGTTATCATCACAAAACCAATAGCAGATAATGCAGCGATACAAATTATTAATATGTGATCAATGCCTTTACTCTCACTTATAAGAAGGTGTTTTCTTATAGCATCACTTAACAAGATCATTCACGGCTTTAGTAAAAGCCGCGCCTCTTTCACTATAATCTTTAAACATATCGAAACTTGGGCTAGCTGGAGATAATAAAACTGAATCAGATGGCTCGGAAAACTGACATGATATTTTAATTGCATCGTACATAGATTCTGCATCAATAGTCTTCACTTTAACATTTAACTGCTCATCTATATATCTCTTATTTTCTCCAATAAAAATAATTAATTTAACTTTATTATTTATTAATTCAGAAAGATTCTGGTAGTTCATATTTTTTTTAGAACCACCAATTATTAATATAATATTCTTGTCAATATATTCAAGGGCAGCTTGTGTTGATGATGAGTTTGTAGATTTAGAATCATTATACCAACTAACGTTATTGTGTAATTTAATTAACTCTATTCTATGAGACAGAAAAGAGTATGAGGATAAATGTTTTACCGCATCATTGATATTTATTTTAAGTAAATCAGAGACTGACAGTGCAGCTAGGAAATTATTGAGATTATGAATACCTCTATACTTTATTTTATACTTATCTATAAACAAATCAGTGCTATTAAATAATAAGCTATCATTATCTCTACCGTTGATAACTAATTTCTTTGAGCCATCATTAATCCCATAAACATAAAGGTTAGGCACATCATACAGCTGTTCTTTTAAACCAATGTTGCATAATGAATAATTGCTATTTAGAAATATCTTTTTTTTTATTGAAAGATATTCATCAAAATTTTTATGTCTTTCAAAATGATCATGGTTAATATTAGTAATTAGACTTATGTTAGATGTAAAGTTGTCCATATATTCCAATTGATAACTAGATAGTTCGAGAATTATATAGTCATAATTATTATTAAGAATTGATAAAGGAGGAATGCCGTTATTACCGCATGCGATACATTTATAATTACTAAAATTTAGTAAATGTTCCATCATAGAAACAACAGTCGTCTTGCCATTTGTACCAGTTACAGAAATAATTGGTACATTTGAATACCTTTTGAACAAATCAATATCTGTGATTATATTAATTTTTCTAGAATGTAAATCATCAATAATTTTATTTTTTCTATCTATTCCTGGACTTATAATCGCTTCTTCTATGTCATCAAGATAGCTATCTTCATAAGTAGATAGTCTTAGTAACTCTGGTTCAATATTAGTAGAATCTACATAATGTTTGCTATGGTTGTCTCTAGTATCAAAAATTTTGAAATTTATATTATTTTTTTTAAAAAATTTTATACAAGAATCGCCAGTTTTCCCAAGACCCAAAATAAGCTTTTTTTTCCCAGTCATATGATTATCTAATTTTCAACGATGCTAATGCAATTAGGACAAGTATAAATGTTATAATCCAAGATCTAACAATAATTTTTGGTTCGGGCCAGCCTTTTAATTCAAAATGATGGTGTATTGGAGCCATCTTAAAAACTCTTTTTTTAAAGAGTTTGAAAGATATAACCTGAATAATTACAGAGAGCGCCTCTACAACAAAAACACCTCCCATAATTGCATAGATAATTTCTAGTCTCAAAAGAACTGCTATGGTAGCTAAAACTGCCCCTAATGACAAAGAACCTATATCTCCCATAAATATATCTGCAGGATATGAATTATACCAAAGAAACCCTAAGCCAGCCCCGACAATGGTACTTGAAAAAATAGCTATTTCAGAAGCACCTGGTAAATATGGTATTAACAGGTAATTAGCAATATTAAAGTTACCCTCGACATATGCAAATAGTACAAATGCTGCTGATATTAAGATACATGGCAGAATCGCCAAACCATCTAAACCATCAGTTAAGTTAACAGCATTACTAGACCCAATGATAACTAAAATTCCCCAAGGAATAAAAAATAAGCCTAAATATAATGAGAAATGTTTAAGGAAAGGCATCATCAAACTAATTTCTATTGAGTCAATGGCAGTAACAAATACAAATGCAACAATTAAGCCTGAGAATAATATTTGCCAAAATAATTTAGTTTTACCATTAATTCCAGAGCTTGAAGATAATATAAATTTTTTATAATCATCAGGATTTATGATAACACAGCAATTCTTATAGTTT
>Ga0207991_1000089_pt1 | contig 60249 bp, 65 predicted proteins | sample ETN07SmetaG_FD_185786 | JGI IMG/M metagenome (GOLD analysis project Ga0207991, IMG submission 185786) | Marine microbial and viral communities from oxygen minimum zone, Eastern Pacific Ocean - ETNP2014F14-07SV275 (SPAdes) (version 2) | ecosystem: Environmental > Aquatic > Marine > Oceanic ...
GCTAAAGTATTTTTAAGTATTTTTTTCATATTTTCCTCCAATATTTATTATTTATTGTATTTTTCAAGTTAAGTCGAACATTTATCAATGATAAAAGTTTAGCTACACAACGTAATGCATAAAGCGTGCCAATTTTTTATTAATCACTTTTTAACACAAATTTTATGTTAGCATACAGTTGATATAGCGCGCGAATTAACTCATATATTTAATATTAACATACCCCTGAATGTATTTAATTTTAACATACCTTATAGAAGGGTATATAAAAAATTTAAATTATATAATATAAGGGTATATAAAGTTTAAATTGCACAGATTTAGTGCGAAGAGGTTATAAATGGAATCTAAGCTAATTGACCTTGTGGAAAAAATAGAATCTATTATCCCTTCTGGAGGGGAAAAAATTAGAGAGGATATTAAAAATAATATTAAAGTTTTAATTGAAGATTATTTAGAAAGGTTAAATTTGGTAACAAGAGAAGAGTTTGATGTTCAAAAAGAAGTTTTAATAAAGACTAGGTTAAAAATTGAGGAGTTAGAAAAAAAACTAAAAAATTAGTTAGATTTTGAAATTATATAATCTACCGCTGCTTTTACTTCATCATCTGATAAAGTAGGAACTCCACCTTTGGCTGGCATCACACCCACTCCATTAATTGCCTGTTCATATAAATGTTCTTTTCCTTCTGAAATTCTCTCTGTCCACTGTTGGATGTTTCCTATCATTGGTGCGCCAGCAGCTCCACTTGTATGACATGACATGCAAGTTGCATTATAGATTTCTTCCCCAGAAAGTATTTTAGATGAAACCGGGGTAAGTTGTATTTGCGAGATAATGGTTGGATTGCTAGCCAAATTAACTACACCTGTTGGAGCTGTTCTACTGTTTATTAATTCTTGAATCTCTTTTTTATAATTATCGCTTTGATTAGCGGAATATGAGGAAAAAACATTAGATAAAATAGCTATAAATATTGAAAATCCAATTATAATTACCAAAAGCCAACCAAATATTTTATAAAAATCGCTATCCGTTACTTTTTTGTCCATCTTTATGATTTACCCATGATTTTTCTCTTCTGTAGATTATACTGAAAGAAAAAAGAAATTCATTATATATTTGCGCCTGTAGCTCAGTTGGATAGAGCGTTAGCTTCCGAAGCTAGAGGTCAGAAGTTCGAATCTTCTCAGGCGCTTTCATTTGTTCTTTCAGCGGCTAATATTGTATTTTCAATTAAAGCGCAAACAGTCATTGGGCCTACACCACCTGGTACTGGAGTAATAGCCGATGCTTTTTCTACAGCTGAATCAAAATCAACATCACCGCACAGCTTTCCATCAATATTGTGTATACCAACATCAATAACTATCGCTCCATTTGGAATTTGATCTCCATTAATAAATTTTGGCACACCAACAGCTACAATAATCACATCAGCATCTGCCAATTTATGATTTAAATCACGTGTTCTAGAATGACACATAGTTACTGTTGCATTTTGTTGTTGGCATAATATTGATACTGGTTTACCAACAATATTTGATCTACCTATAACAGTAACATTCTTCCCATTCAAGTCTGCATTTATAGAAGCTAATATTTGCATAATGCCTTTCGGAGTGCAAGACACTAAGGTTTCTTCCCCGAGAAATAACTTCCCTACATTTGTAGGAGTAAACCCATCGACATCTTTTGATGGATCTATACTATTTAAAACTTTAGTTATTGAAATATGGTCAGGAAGTGGTAATTGAACTATAACTCCATGTATATCCTTATCATTATTTATCTTTTCAATTTCATTTAAAATATCTTCCTCTGTTGCGGTAGATTCAAATCTTCTAACATCAGATTCTATACCTGCTTTTATGGCAAATTTTTCCTTCTGAGCCACATAACTGGCTGAAGCCTTCATTTCTCCAACCAAAATTACTATTAATTTAGGTTTGATATTTCTAGAATTTAATTTAGCAACTTTATTTTTTAGGTCTGTTGTTAGAATTTTTTCTGCAACTTCTCTTCCACTTATTATTTTAGCAACCATTTAATTTCTCCATAATCCTAAAAAATATTAATTTACCCTCTCTTTGTCAATTAGTAAATTGACTACATTATATAATTCATCATACGAGCTTACAAAAGATCCGCTTGTGCTATATTTGCCATTAACGATGAGCGTTGGTACTGAGTCAATTTGATACTGTTTAGCAAGTCTTGAAGCTTTTTTCACTCGTATTTCAGTTCCAAAAGAATCGAAAAGTTTGGCAAACGATTCACCATCATAGCCTTGATCAGAAACAAAATTACTTAATTTATCTTTTGTATCTAATCTATTTCCGTTTATGTGAATCTCATGAAATATTGATTCATGTAAATTATCATCAAGTTTCATTTGTTGTAAAACATAAAATGCTTTTGCATGATTGAACCATGAATTGCGTAAAGCAACAGGAATCTTAACAAGTATGGTATCTTTATCTAAATTTGCTTCAATTTTATTAATAGTTGGCTCAAGATTATAACAATGAGGACAACCATACCAAAAAAATTCGTAAACTATTATTTTATCGCTTTCAGTTTGTTTTTGGTTTGAAATCTGAACATACTTTTGTAAATTATCAGCACTAAATGCATTAAGAGAGAGCGTAATTAAAAATAAAAGTAACGTTATAGAAAATTTGTGCATTAGTATAGTCCTTGGATATACTGCGCAACAGCTTTCATTTCTTCTTCTGACATTCTATGAACGATATTTCTCATCATCTTATTCATATCATTCGCCCTATTCTTTAATTGAAAACTTTTAAGTTGTTGATAAATATATTGTGCATGCTGTCCTGATAATACTGGTATTGCAGCAGGGTTATTTCCTTGCCCGTTAGGTCCATGACAAGAAATACATGCCTGTATTTTATACTCCATATTCCCACCACGGTAAATATTTTGCCCTTTAACAAGATATTCGTCAGCTGTAGTTCCAATTGATGTTTCTAAAGAAGCATAATATGCAGATATATCATCAATATCTTCTTCTGATAATACAACAGAAATTCCATACATTATTGCATTATTCCTATTGCCATTGGTTCCCTTTTGAAATTCATAGAGTTGAGATTTTAAATATGATGCATGTTGTCCAGCAAGTTTTGGCCATAAAGGATTTACACTAACACCGTCTTGACCATGGCAAGCAACACATGTGACACTTTTCTCTTTCCCCTTATCAATATCTGCAGCAAATACATTATTTGAGAATATTAATATGGCTGAAATGATAATATATTTATGGATTTTCTTCATATCTCGCAGACATTATATATCATCAGTATTATTCTTCAAATATTCAAAGGGTTATTTGTGGGCTTTATCCCAATTATCTCCGACACATATATCTACTATAAGGGGGACGCTTAATTTGAAACAATTCGTCATGAGATCATTTATTTTAATTTTAGCTTTATCTACAAAGTCTTTCCTGATTTCAAATACTAATTCATCATGAACTTGCATAATCATTCTTACTGGGCTGTTGGAAGTAATAATCCACTTGTCTATATTTATCATCGCTATTTTAAGAATATCTGCTGCAGTTCCTTGTATAGGTGCATTTATTGCAGTTCTTTCTGCAGCGCTTCTAATCTGAAAATTATTATGTGTGATATTTGGTAAATAGATTCGTCTTCCCGAAATCGTAGATATATATCCGTGTTCCTTCGTTTTAGTTTTTGTATTATCCATAAACTTTTTTACACCTTTATATTTTTCAAAATAATTGTTGATATAATCTTTTGCGGCATTATTATCAATTTTAAGCTGCCTGCTTAACCCATACGAAGAAATTCCATATATCAAACCAAAATTAATTGTTTTAGCGGCTCTTCTTTGCTCTTCAGTGGGGTCTCCTTTAATCATAAATACTTCCCGAGCAGTTGCTGAATGTATATCTTCTCCATTTTTGAAACTTTTTATAAGATTTTTATCTTCGGATAGATGAGCCATAACTCTAAGTTCAATTTGCGAATAATCTGCTGATACTATTTGATAGTTTTTCTCTGCAATAAAAGTTTTTCTGATATTTTTACCATCCTTTGTTTTGATAGGTATATTCTGGAGATTTGGATTAGAAGAAGAAAGTCGGCCTGTTATGGTAACAGTTTGATTATAGGACGTATGTAACCTATTTGTGGACTCATTAATCTGTTCACCAAGTCTGTCGGTATATGTGTTCTTGAGCTTCATTAGATTCCTATACTGTAGGATGAGTTTAGGGAGTTCATGAGTTAATGATAATTCTTGCATTACATCTTCATTTGTAGAAGGCTGACCTTTAGGAGTTTTTTTAAGTACAGGTAACTCTAAATCTTCATAAAATATCTTCTGTATCTGTTTTGGTGACCCAATATTAAATTCTTTTCCGGCTAACTTATACACATCTTTTTCTATACTTTTTATTCTTTTAGATAAATCTAAACTTTGTTTTTTAAGGCTATTAGTATCAATTAGTACACCATTTTTTTCTATTCTAGCTATGACATATATTAATGGTAATTCAATATTGTTATATAAATCATATTGTTCTTTAAGGTTATCTAATTTATCTAGAAAATAATTATATAATCTAAAAGTTAGATCAGCATCTTCACATGCATACGGAGCTGCAAGCTTAACATCAACTTCTGAAAATTTTTTTTGTTTAGTTCCACTACCCACAATGTCTTTATATGCTATAGCTTTATGATTTAAATATTTGTTAGACAAAGTATCAAGGTCATGTCTTCCTGATGAATTCAAAATATATGATAAAATCATTGTATCTTGAATATTTGACTCAATATTTAATCCATATTTTTCTAGAACATTCATATCATATTTTATATTTTGACCAATAATTGTATTCTGAGTATTTGATAATAATTTTTTAAGTTCTTCAAAAAATATTTTTTCACTAAAATCAATATTTTGTTTCTTATCATCGTGTCCAAAAGGTATATAAAATGATTCATGTGGTTTCATACATAAAGAAACACCAACTAATTTAGCATTAATTGCATCAAGAGAAGTTGTTTCAGTATCAAATGAAAAAATCTTTGCTTCCGAAAATTTTTTAATAATCTTACTAAATTGTTCTTTTGTTCTTATTATCTTATAAGATGATTTTTTGTTAACAGAGTCAGCAAGAGTTTCGATTGACAAATTATCGGCAATAGTTTTCAACTCATACTCTCTTACAAGTTGGGATAGTTTTTTTTCATCTCTCTTATTAATAATGTATTTTTCAATATCACAATCAATATCTACATCTATCTTTAATTTAATTAATTTCTTTGCAATCTCAATTTTATCGAGTGAATTAGAAAAGTTATCCTTTAGACGGCCACTTAAATTATTTATGTTTGCCAAGATTTTATCCAAATCTCCATATTCTTTTAATAAAGACAACGCTGTTTTTGGGCCAACCTTATCTACTCCAGGAATGTTGTCAGACTTATCTCCAACTAAGACTAAGTAATCAAATATACTTTTTGGCGGGACTCCAAATTTCGAGGTTACTCCATCTATATCGAGAATTTTATTATCCATGCTATTTATCAAAGTTACATTTTTACATACAAGTTGCGCTAAATCTTTATCACCTGATGAAATAATAATATTATTCTTAGAATCATAAGGGTGTGATGATAATGTTCCTATAACATCATCTGCCTCAACATCTGGCACTTGTAATACTGCTATACCTAAGCTTTTTATAAAATCAATTATAGGCGGCACTTGTTCGGATAATTCTGGAGGCATTGATTTCCTATTACTTTTATATTCTTTATACAATCTGTGACGAAAATTCTTTCCTCTGGCATCAAAAATTATACATAAATATTTTGGCTGGTATAATTTCAATAATTTTGAAACCATATTAATTACTCCAAAGATGGCTCCTGTATTCAAGCCTTTTGAATTTGTAAAATGAGGTAAAGCATAATATGCTCTATATAAATATGAAGATCCATCCACAAGAATAAAATTATCTCTATTTTTATCAGTCAAAATCATATAACCTATGGTATTTATTTCATTCAAAAGTTATAACTTAAAAAATTTGAAATAGCTATGTCTGTATATACAAAAATTACTGAAAATGACTTATCAGATTATCTGGAACATTATTCCATTGGTAAAATAATTGCTTTAACTGGTATATCTGATGGTATAGAGAATACCAACTATCTCCTGACAACAGATCAAGGGGAGTTTATATTTACTATTTTTGAGAACATAAAAATCAATGATATAAATCAATACCTTTTATTCATGAATCATGTAAACAAAAAAGGATTGTTATCACCAAAGGTAATGAAAACACATAAGAAAGAATTGTTTTTCACAATTGGTGATAAACCATCTGCAATTATCGAAAAATTGGATGGCACATCTGTAGCTAATCCAAATGAAAAAAAATGTGGTGATGTGGGAAGTATCCTAGGTAATTTCCATAACTATAGCTCAGATTTTAATATTACAATCCCTAATTCAAGAAATCTTTCTTGGTGTAAATCCACTAATGAAAAATTATCTAAAACACTTTCAAAACCAGAATTATTATTAATTGAGCAAGCCATAAAAAATCAAGAGTCATTGCAGTCTCAAAAACTTCCTACAGGAATGATTCATGCTGATTTGTTTAGAGACAATGTTTTATTCTATAAAGAAAAAATTTCCGGAATGATTGATTTTTATTATTCTTGCCAAGGTTTTCTTATATATGACTTAGCAGTTGTTGTTAATGACTGGTGTACAGAACCCGATGGATTGTTAAATGAATTAAAATTAAGAAAATTATTGAATAATTATAATATAAAAAGGGTTATCACAGACAATGAAAAAACTCACTGGCAAAATGCATTGATATCAGCGGCACTCAGATTCTATTTATCGAGATCATTGGACTTACATTTTCCAAAAATTGGTGAAATGACACACATTAAAGATCCCTCTGTGTTCAAAAGTATTTTAGAAGATAGAATTAAAAATTCATATCTTATTGATTTGTGAATAAAATACAAATAATGATAGATAATATTACTGAAAGTATTGGTAACTTCCTTAGTTATGTTCTTTTTTTAATGGTTATATTAATTGTTATAAGTATTTTACTCAGATTTATTTTTAATATTGGCAGTATAGCTATCCAAGAATTAATAATGTATCTTCATGCTCTCTTATTCATGTTTGGAATAAGTTATGCTTATAAGGAAGACTCTCATGTGAAAATAGATATTTTATCCAATAATATTTCACCAAAAAATTCACAAATTTTATCAATTATTGGGTTTATCTTTTTTGTGATGCCTTTTGCAATTTTCTTAATTTATATTAGTACTGATATGACAATGAGATCATGGTCAATTTTAGAAGGTTCAAGTGAAGCGGGCGGATTAAACCTTGTTTTTGTTCTCAAAACTATAATTCCCTTAACTGGAATATTGGTTCTTCTTCAAGGTATATCTAAATTATTGAAAAATATAGAGTCTCTAAAAAATGAGTGCTGAATCAATTATTATTATTTTTGTACTGATTACTTTTGTATTTTTACTCTCTGGTATACCTGTTGCATTTGTTTTGGCAAGTACGTCATTAATTTTTGCTTCTTTAGGAATGTTATTTGGGTTTTTTGATTATTCTTTTCTTTTAGCTATTCCTAATCGTATATATGGAATCATGACAAATCAGAATTTACTTGCCGTACCCCTTTTTATTTTCATGGGATTAATATTGCAAAAAACAAAAATAGCGGAGAACCTGCTTACATCAATGAACATATTTTATAAAAATACATCTGGGGGATTTGCAATATCTGTTGTAATTGTAGGAGCACTAATGGCTGCAAGTACCGGTATTGTTGGTGCAACCGTTGTTACTCTTGGATTATTATCATTACCAGTGATGATTAAAAATGGGTATCCGCCATCAATTGCATGTGGAACAATTTGTGCATCTGGAACATTAGGACAAATAATTCCCCCATCATTAGTATTAATTCTTTTAGCTGATGTTTTATCATCAGCATATCAACAGGCTCAACTTAATGCTGGTATTTTTGCACCAGAAACGGTAACAATTTCAGATTTATTTGCTGGAGCAATAATTCCTGGGCTTCTTCTTCCAATAATATATATTCTTTATATTAAATTTCAAAAAATTGAATGTTCTGAAGAATACAGTAATGATGAATATATACAGACAGAAAATTTTAGTTTGTATAAACACTTTATACCCCCAATATTGCTTATTTTAATTGTTTTAGGATCGATAATATTTGGAATTGCTACACCATCAGAAGCTTCGGCTCTAGGCGCAACAGGTGCTTTTTTTTTAGCATTATCTCAAAAAAGAATTTCTAAAATAATTATCCATACAACTGCAAAAGAAACAATAAAACTAACAAGCATGGTTTTTATGATATTAATTGGAGCAACATTTTTTTCTCTAGTTTTCCGAGGTTTAGATGGCGAAGCCTTTATTCATAATTTACTATTGGTTGATGCTAATGATAAAAATTTCTCATTAATAATAGTTTTATTATTGATGTTTTTTTTAGGTTTTATATTGGATTTCATAGAAATAATATTTATTATAATACCATTGTTTGGCCCGGCTTTGTTTTCTTTAGGGTTTGAACCAATCTGGATAGGTATATTAATAGCAATGGTTCTACAAACATCATTTTTAACGCCACCTTTTGGTTTTGCTTTATTTTACTTAAGAGGGGTGGCGCCTAAAAATATACCTACTTTTGAAATTTACAAAGGGGTTTATCCGTTTGTAATGATACAAATATTAGTTATAGTTATAATTTTCTTATATCCAGAAATTGTTACTTTCTTGCCGAATAAACTATCTAATTAATTTAATCTCTCGAATTAATATATGCTTTTTCTGATAACTTTGTCCAAGGCATAACTTCTTCTTTAAATTTTATATAAGACAAATAAACTTCTCTTGTGATTTTGTCAGTTGAGCTAATCTCTTTGAGTACCTCTGTGGATATTTCTCTAAGAGAATCTAAAACTTCTCTTGGAAATTCTTTTATAATAATTTTCTTAGATAATAAAAATTTAAGAGCTTTATTATTCTTAGATGTGTAATCCGCTAGCATATCAATGTTTGCTGCTTTACATCCCATATCTACTATAAACTTTAAGTCATCAGGTAGGCTCATATAAGCATCTTTGTTTATCATACACTCAATCGTTGAGCCTGGCTCATGCCAGCCTGGGTAATAATAATATTTTGCAGCTTTATGTAGTCCAAATGCCCTATCATTATATGGCCCAACCCATTCTGTAGCATCAATTGTACCTGTTTGTAATGCTATAAATATTTCAGCCCCCGCCAGAGTTACAGGCATGCCGCCTGCTCGTGATAAAACTTCTCCACCTAAGCCAGGTATTCTCATTTTAAGCCCTTTCAAGTCTGAAGTTTTCTCAATTAGTTTATTAAACCAGCCGCCCATTTGAACTCCCGTGTTTCCAGCAGGTCTGGGTACTAAATTAAATTTACTATATAATTTTGACCATAATTCTAATCCACCTCCATAATACAACCATGAATTCATTTCTTGGGCATTCATTCCAAATGGTACTGAAGAAAAAAACTGACATGCCTCACTTTTCCCTTTCCAATAATACGCTCCTGAATGGCCCAATTCTGCGCCACCATTTGAAACGTAATCAAAGACTTCTAGAGGCGGAACTAATTCATTAGCCCCAAAAACTCTAATTTTTATTCTATTATTGGAAAGTTTATTAATTATTTTTGCTAAATTTTCTGCTCCTACTCCTAAACCAGGAAAATTTTTTGGCCATGATGTAACCATTTTCCAGTTATATTCTGTTTTTTGAGCTGAACGTAAGGAGTTACTTGCAAAAAGAGATGTTGCTACAAAAGAGCCGCCCAACGATTTTAAAAATTTTCTTCTTTTCATTCTTAATTATAAAACTTATAAAAAATCTAAGTGTGCATATGATAATACAAGCCACTTGCGCCCATAACTCTCAAAATTAATATGCAATTTTAAATTTTCTTCTTTTCCAGTATAGCTAACTATTACACCATCCCCAAATTTCATATGACGAACTTTTTGTCCAATTTTAAATGAATATTTATTATAGCGAGTATTCTCTTCTTGTGAATAATTTTCTATATGTTCTTCCTGAGAATAATCTTCTTTTTCATTATATTTAGTTTTTTTATATCCATATACAGGCTGGGAATTACTTTTTACATGTTCTAATAAGTCATCGGGTATTTCATTTATAAACCTAGAAGGCATAAGGTGACTAAAAGATCCATGCAAAAATCTGCCATTTGCAAATGTTATATATAATTTTTCCATTGCTCGAGTGATTGCAACATAACATAGCCTCCTTTCTTCTTCTAAAAACCCTTTGCTATTATTTCTATTTTCATTAGGGAAAATGCCTTCTTCTAAACCAGTTAAAAAAACAATAGGAAATTCTAATCCTTTTGCTGAATGTATTGTCATTAATTGAATAGGGTCCTCGTGTAATTTTGATTGATATTCTCCAGCTTCTAATGAAGCATTATCTAAAAAATCTGACAAAATACTATCACTATCTAAATTATTTTGCTCAAACCTTTCTGCTGTCGACATCAACTCTTCAAGATTCTCTAATTTTGAAAGTGATTCTTCTCCTTTTTTACCAGCATAATAAGATTTTAATGTTGATAGCTCAGTTGTCTTTTGGATTAAATCCTTCAAATTTAAATTCTTTGTTAAATCAGCAATATTAAGCACTATATTTATATAATCCTCAATCGATTTTAAAACTCTTGAACTCATAGCTGCTTTTTTATGCATGTCTTGGATAGTTTCCCATAAGGAAAGAGAATTCTCCTTTCCATATTGTCTTATAGAGCTAAGAGTTTTTTCTCCTATACCTCTTGGTGGATTATTAATGGTCCTCTCGAACGCTGTATTATCACTAGAGTTAACTGATATTTTTAAGTATGCAATAATATCTTTAATTTCAGCACGCTCAAAAAATCTAAAACCACCATAAATCTTATAAGGAATTGCTCTTGCATTAAGTTCCTCCTCAAGTCTGCGTGACAAAAAGTTTGATCTATATAATATGGCAATTTGTGATCTTTTATAATTTTGTTTAATTAATTCGCCAATCTTATCACCAATAAATCTTGACTCATCATCATTATTATAAGCTTCATATAAATAAACCGATTCTCCTTTATTAGATTCTGTCCAAAGATTTTTCCCTAACCTTTCTATATTTTTTGAAATTAAGGCATTTGCTACATTTAAAATTTTTTCAGTAGACCTATAATTTTGTTCTAATTTAAATATTTCAACATCATTAAACTCGTCTTTAAAATGCTGTATATTTTTACTTCTTGCTCCTCTCCAACCATATATTGATTGGTCATCATCTCCAACAGCATATAACGAACCAGTTGTACCATTAATTAATTTAAGCAGATTAAATTGCAGAGTATTAGTATCTTGAAACTCATCTACCATTATATTTTTGAATCTACCTTTATAATATTCAAGAATTTTAGGATTATTTTTTAACATCTCATAGGAAAGTAAAATGAGATCAGAAAAATCTACAGAGTTAGTCTGCCTGCAAACATCATCATAATCTTTAAAAATATCTTTATACTTATCATCATCATTTCCTTGTATTGTGTTATATCTCTTTCCTTTATCTTTTTGTGTATTTATAAAAGACTGCAAAACTTTAGGATCGTATAAATTTTCATCCAAGTTTTTTCCTTTTATAACCCGTTTTATAATTCTTAATTGGTCTTGTGAATCAAGAATAGAAAAAAAATTAGAAATTCCAGCTTCCCTCCAATGTATTTTTAATAAACGTCTACAAATACCATGAAAAGTTCCAAACCATAATCCTTGAGAAGAGATACGAAGAATTTTTTCCAGCCGTTGTTTCATTTCCATAGATGCTTTATTAGTAAAAGTTAGGGCTAATATATTGCTTGGCTTTACATTAAATGAATCAATTAGCTTTGCAACCCTACAAGTCAGAACTCTAGTTTTGCCGCTTCCTGCTCCAGCTAATATCAGTTTATTTCCTAAACTACAATTCACAGCATTTTGCTGCTGCTCATTTAGCTCATTAAATATGTTGTCATCAATCATGACTATCTCTTGGGTTTAGAATATAAAATTAATAGACTAACAACAATTATATATGGTAAAAGAAAATTACCTAGATAATGCAATTTATCAAAGATTGTAAATAGCGCTGTAATCATTGTTGGTGGAATTAACAACAAAAAAATAGAAAAATACCAATAATTCTTTAAAGTATTTTTTTTAATTTTTTCTTCTATAACTTTAAGCTGTTTAAGATTACTATTAATATCAAATTCATCGTTATTTATAATATTAACAAGTCTTCGTATAGTAGTTGGTAGTTCAGGAAGAATCTCTAATAAATCAGATGAATTATGTTTAAGTTTTCTCATAACTGCTGAAATACCTTTCTGTTTCTTCATCCATTTCTCTAGAATAGGTTTTGATGTTTTCCATAAATCTAACTCAGAATAAAATTCTCTTCCAATGCCTTCTGTATAAAGAAGAGCTTTTTGCATTAAAACTAATTGTGGTTGAACTTCAAGCTTAAATCTTCTTGCTGTATCAAATAGGCCTATGATTATATCACTTAATGAAACATCTTTTATTTGTTTGTCTAACATAGATTCACAATTATCTCTAATAGCTTTTTCTAATAATAATATATTTGTATTTCTAGGAACCCATTCACATTCAACATGAAGTCGCGCAACTTTTTCATAATCTCTATTAAAAAAAGCAAGAAAGTTCTCAGCTAAATATTTTTTATCAAATTTACTTAACGAACCCATAATTCCAAAATCAACTAAAACAAATTGAACATTGTCTCCATTTTTTTGTATGAAGATATTGCCCGGATGCATGTCTGCATGAAAAAAATTATGTTCAAAAACTTGTATAAAAAATATTTCTATAGCATTTTCGGCAAGCTGTTTAAAGTTTATTCCTTGTCGTTTTAATTCATCTTTATTCTTGATGGGAGTTGCAAAAGTCCTTTCCATTACAAGAATATTTTTTGTAAGATACTCAGAATATATTTCAGGTATATATATAAGTTTTGAGTTTAAAAAATTCTTTTTTATTTTTTTTGCATTAGCGGCTTCTTTAATTAAATCTGTCTCATCATAAACCAATATTTCATAATCATTTATGATCTCAATCAAATGCATACGCCTAAACTCATCTGAAAGTGAAGTTAAATACTTAGCAATTCTTTTCATTAATAATAAATCTTTTTCAATTTCTTTTTTGATACCAGGTCTTACAACTTTTACAATAATATCGCTACCATCTTTAAGTTTTGCCTCATGCACTTGAGCAATTGATGCGGATGCCAGGGGTTCTGTTGTGAAACTTTGAAAAATATCAGTAATTTTAGATTTTAATTCACTCTCTACTATGCTTTTTGATACTTCTGCAGGAAATGGCTTAACATGGTCTTGAAGTTTTGATAATTCTTTTGCTATTGGTTCAGCCAATAAATCTTTGCGTGTCGAAATAACTTGGCCAAGTTTAACAAAAATAGGACCAAGTTCTTCAAACATATTTCTAATTTTCTCTGGAATATTTTTAATGGGTTTGCGCCTAAACCAATTCCAAGGGAGTATATAAAAATATTTTTTATTACTTACTATATCTGAGTCAACTAACATTTTATCTACATCATATTTAAGAAAGAGATAAATGATTTGTATTATTCTAAATAAATTACTAGTCATGATTATATTTTTTTAATAAGCTTTCAGTTCTACTTCTCAAATTATCAACTTCATTTAAGTAATTATTAATATCATTTTTAGATGGAAGGAGATTTAAATCATTAACTATAAAGTTATGCAAATCACTTTCTGGTGATAGAAATATATCATCAAATGTTGTATGTATGCTGTCTACTAATGTTTCAAGTTTTTCTGTATTATTATCACCAATAGCATTTACTAAAATCTCTCTGAATTTATCAGAATTACAAATAAATTTATTGAATTTATTAGCTGTATCAATGTCTCCATTAATTTTAATTTTACTAGAAAACTTATCTGACCCTCTTGTAAACACAAACATTATAAAATCAATTGGACTTGCTATTAATTCAACATCAAAGTTTTTGCATTCTTCCAATACAAAAATATTATTCTGCTCTATTCTCAAAATTATCTCTAATTTAATATTTTTAAACTTTATTTTTATAGTTTTATTTTTTATTTCATTTAAAAACTTATCTGGAATAAAATTGTTAAATGTTTCACTTTGAAATATTTTATTTAGATAATATGAAAATGATAAATCTTTCTTCAATTCTTATACCCAACATGTATTGTTACTATGTTCCCAGGAAGGAATATAAATTTATTATTAACGTATTTATTCTCTTCAAACATTTTTAGAACTTGATCTGGTGAATAATATGCCTTAATAGATTCTGCTAAATATTTATAGCTATCATAATCCTTTGCGATAAACTCACCCAATTTAGGAATAATTCTATTAGTATATGTTTCAAATATTTCGCCCATTATTTTGTCTTTTGGTGTTGTAAATTCCATAATTACAAGTTTTCCGCCTGGTTTAAGAGCATCATATATATTTTCTAAGACTTTTTTATGATCAGTAAAATTTCTAAATCCAAATGCTATTGTGGCAATATCTATTGAGTTAGAATCTAATGAAATATCTTCTATAGATGATTTAATAAAATTTATATCTTTTACAAATCCATTATCTATTAAACGATTCTTACATATTGACAACATGTCTTTATTTTCATCTAAGCAGGTGACAGAAAGATTTTTCTTCTTCCTTAAAAGTTTAAGAGCGATATCTCCAGAACCAGTTGCAACATCTAATATTTTATTAAAACTTTTTGGCTTACAAACCGCAACCATCTTTTCCTTCCATATTCTATGTAACCCAAATGACATGACATCATTCATTAAATCGTATTTATTTGATACTGATGAGAAGATATTGGAAACTAATTTAGGTTTTTTGACCTTTGAAACTTTTTCTAAACCAAAATTTACTTTGTCTGTCATTTTAACTTTTTTTCCTTTCTATATTTAATACAGTATCATTTTTTTTCAATTTAGCCATAAGTTTAGCTAATGCTTTATTATCTGAAACTGAAATAATAAATACCATTATATTGTGTCCCGTCTCTTTTGCATCATCATATGTAACACTTTCAATATTACATTCATTATGTGCAATCTGGGAGGATAATTGTGCAAGTACTCCTCTAACATTTTCAACTTCAATTTTTATACATGCATCAAAAGTATCCTCAATATTTTCGCCCCATGATAAATCTATTGTTTCTTCTTGTAATTTTTTTACATTCTTGATACTCATGCATGCCTGTCTATGAACAACAATGCCTTTTTCTTGACTAATGTATCCAATAATAGGGTCATCTGGTATTGGGAAACAACACTTCGCATATGATAATACAAGCCCTTCCGTTCCTCTAATTTTTATACCACCAGATATGTTCGAGTGTCTTGCGACAGTATCTATAGGTGCTATTCTCATAGCAACTAACTTAGCAATCCTATTTCCTAAACCAATCTCTGAATATAAATCATCAATATTTTCACAATTATATTCCTGAAGAACAATTTTAAGAGTTTTACGCGGAATTTCATCCAGTGTAATTTGAAAATCATCTAATGAATAATTCAACAACTCTTTGCCAAGCTTCTCAGCATCCTTTCTTTTAATACGTTTCAAAGATGCTCTAATAGAATGTCTAGCTTTCTCTGTTACAACAAAGTTTAGCCAGCTTGGTTCAGGTCTAAGATTTTTTAAAACTTTGATTTCCACTCTTTGTCCATTTTTTAAAACAGTTTTTGGAGATACAGAAATATCATCAACTTTAGCTGATGAAAAATTATTACCAAGATCAGTATGAACAGCATATGCATAATCTATTATCGTAGACCTTTTTGGTAATTCAAGGATATTGCCTTTTGGGGTAAAGACATAAACTTTTCCAGGGTGTAAATCTGCTTTAATGCTTTTTAGATATTCTTTTGGATTTCCTGAATCTCTTTGGATATTCAATAGGTTTGTTATCCATTGTTGTTCTTTTGTATAATTTTTTAAAGAAGGCGTGTCTTTACTTTTGTAAAACCAATGGGATGCTATACCTGATTGGGCTAATACATCCATATCTTTTGTTCTAGTTTGAAACTCTATTGGCAAGCCATGAGGGCCAAGTATGAAAGTATGTAAAGATTGATAACCATTAGACTTTGGAATAGCAATATAATCTTTAAACCTTCCTGGAACAGGAGTATATAAATTATGGATTATACCTATTGCTCTATAACAATCATCAACTTTTGGCAAGATGACTCTAACGCCAAATAAATCATTTATATGAGAAAATTTTAATTTCTTTTGTTTCATTTTTTTATATATTCCATAAACATGTTTTTCTCTTGCAATTACATTTGCATCTAATCCTTCATTTTTTAATTTACCTTCGATAACTTTTTTTATTTTCTCCATCAATTCTTTACGATTACCTCTGCTTTCATCAATTTCTTTTTTTAAAATTCTATATCTAAGGGGATAAATAGATTTGAACGCAAGGTCCTCTAATTCAATATTTAAACTATGTATCCCAAGTCTTAGTGATATAGGCGCAAAGATTTCAAGGGTTTCTCTTCCTATTTTCTTCCTCCTTTCAGGAGATAATGCATCAATTGTTTCTAGATTATGTTTCCGATCTGCAAGCTTAATTAAAATTACTCTTATATCTTGACTCATCGCTAATATCATTTTTCTTAGATTAGCAGCGTCCGCTTCTTCTTTTGTAGAAAAATTAATTTTATCAAGCTTGCTTACGCCATCAACAAGATCAGAAACTTTAACACCAAAATTTTTCTTTAAATTTTCTTTTTCAATTTCTGTATCTTCTATCACGTCATGTAATATTGCTGCCATTATAGATTCATGGTCTAACCTAAAATCTGCTAAAATTGATGCTGCCGAAAGAGGATGGTTAATATATTCTTCGCCAGATTGTCTTTTCTGCCCTTTATGTGCTCGTGTGGCAACAGAAAAAGCTTTTTCTATTTTCTTTATTTGATAAGTGTTTAAATATTTTTGAAGTTTTTTTTTAAATTCTAAATATTTTTTACTAAATATATTATGTTTATTGGAATCAGATTTTATTTTTCTACTTTCCATTATCAAAAAATGGTTGGCAATTATTTAGGTTTAGTTTCTTCAACAGTCGTGACAGTTTCTACATCATCAGGGTTGCCAGCAATGATTGATTCTTCCTCTGAATTGCCTTCTTCGGTTTTCTCGACAGTCGCAATGGTTTCTGTATTATCAGGATTATTATTATCAATTAGTTTTTCGCCAGTATCAGCATTTGGAGTCTTATTAAGATTTTGACTAAGCTCATCAATTACTTCTTCTTCGCTAATATTTCCAAATAATTCGCTTTCAATTTTTTGTTTATTACTAATTTCGAAATAATCCATTCCAATTTTCTCTTGTGCAATTTCTCTAAGCGCAATAACCGTTGGTTTGTCTTTACAATCTATTAACGGTTCTGCTCCTCCTGCCAAGTCTTTTGCTCTCTTTCCTGCTAAAGCACAGATATCAAAAGCATTATCTATAACTTTTAGACAGTCTTCAATTGTTACTCTAGCCATATATTTCTCCCTTTTTGATGTTAGCCACATTGTAACAGATTAAATTTTTTACTCAAATATCTTGTTTTAGCCCAATTAAACTATCTATCCATCCTACCATTAGAGGAGAATTAATCTTATTAAATAAAATTATTTTTATCAGGTTATTTAAGGCTACAAGGAATTCATCATTTACTACTGTAAAATCAGCAAAATGTGAATATGATAGCTCTTGCTCACAAGACTGCATTCTCTTATTTATCACTTCGATATCATCCTGTCCTCTATCTTTTAATCTTTTCTTAAGTGTTTCTACATCAGGCGGTAAAATATATATTGCTAAAGATTCAGGTATTAACTCTTTAACCACAAGCATTCCTTTATAATCAATTTCTAACAAAACATCATAACCTTGATTGGTTATTTTCTTGACTGACTCTAATGATGATCCATAGTAATTTCCATAAACATTTTGATATTCTAAGAACTCATTTTTATTAATTTTATCCTCAAATTCATCTTTAGTTATAAAGAAGTAATCAATTCCGTCTACCTCAGTACCCCTTATCTTTCTTGTGGTAAATGAAATGGATGGTTTTATAAAATCATATTTTTCGCAGATTTTTTTTACAAGGCTAGTCTTTCCAGCCCCTGATGGAGCGCTAATGATATAAATTTGTCCCGTCGTCTGGTATTTAATGTTATTCATAATTATAAAATTCAATTATAATACAATTTAATCTATAGAGAGAATAGAAATGGGAGATCCTTGGAAATCAATAAATGAGGAAGGGGTAAGGGCGTTTACATATGGCTCATTATCAGTACTATTGGTATGGTTTTCAACAGTAGGCTATTTATCAATATTCACGGATATTTTAATGATGCTTGGTCTATCTGCACTTTTAGCTAAATCAGTCTTTATTAGTACGATTATTTTTCTACTTGTGATAACAATATTTTATGGTTTACATGGAAAAATATTTACAACGCTGATGCTTGAGCATATGCCATGGGTAAAAAATCCTGATAAATATTTAATATTCTTTTTTATATGGGTAAATCTTATTGCGGCATGTATTTTGAATGTTTTTGATTTAAATATACTGCTTCAGTTTCTAAGTTTATTTGGTGCTTTCTTGTTCCCGTCATTAATGTTAGGAATAGGAATACAAAAAAGAGGCGGCAATATTTAGTTCAATCTTTAAAATTCTTTGGAAGAATATCTATCCCTAGTTTTTTGCCCAACTTAACTAGAAAAAAAATTGCAAGTAATCCGCCTGGTAGGGCAAAAACACCAAGAAAGCCAACATTTTTAATTAAGTCGGCAAATTGTTTGTTGGCTTTATCTATGACTTTTTTATCAATTTTCCCTCCTGATACATATTTTCTATAGATATCTAACATCTCTGATGTCTCTTTAGATTCTGTAGCCAGAATTTCTTTAATTTTAATTAATGATGATAAGATTTTATCTTTATTAGACTCATATTTTTTCATAATAGATTTAAAAATTGTAGAGTCTTCGATATTCATATATTTTCCTTTAAATCTTATACTAAAATGTCTAAAATTAACTATGATCAATTGTACAAATATAATTATATCAATTTTAGAGGATGATTATCATGGCTAAAGAAAAAAATAATATCTCAATCTCAATTAATACAACGTATTTGCAACAAGAATCAGACCCAAAAAATAATAAATTTTATTTCCTATATACAGTATCTATAGTAAATAATGGAAGTATAGGCGCTAAGTTACTCTCACGTCATTGGATAATAGAAGATTCTAACGGTAAAGTTCAACATGTTAAAGGTGATGGTGTTGTAGGCGATCAACCTTACATAAACCCGGGTGATGAATATCAATATACCAGTGGCACTATATTAGAAACCTCTTTTGGAACAATGAAAGGGTCATACCAGATGATCAATGATTCAGAAAATTATTTTGATGCAAAAATACCAGAATTTATTTTAAGTATCCCAAGGGTTATTCACTAATACGGAAATAGGTTTTATATGTATATTCTATTTGAATATCTTTGTTTTCGTGTACTTCTTCTTCAATAATTTCCCAGTTTGATGAGCAAATTTTTGGAAACCATGTGTCACCATGAAATTTTTTATGTATATGAGTCAAATAGAGCTTATTTGTAAATGGTAATACCAATTTATAAATCTCAGCGCCACCAATAACCATTAATTCTTTATGACTACTAAATTCCTTAAATATGGTGTTAAGATTATTAAATATAAGCGCACCTTCTTTTTTATATAAATTATTGTTTGTTAATATAATGTTTTCCCTTCCATCAAGTACGCGTCCTATAGATTCATGGGTTTTTCTTCCCATTATTATTGGCTTACCCATCGTTATTTTTCTAAACCTTTTCAATTCTCCAGGTAACATCCATGGGATTTGATTATTATTGCCAATGAGATTATTGTCATCCATAGCAGCGATAATTGATATAATAGGCTTCTTCATAGTTATACCGAGACTTTAGCTTTAATATGATCATGAGGGTTATAATTTTCTAATGTAAAATCCCCAAAATCATAATCAAAAATAGATTTTTTATTTTTATTTATAATTAAATTAGGTAGAGTTTTTGGTTTTCTTTTAAGTTGAACCTGAACTTGCTCTTGGTGATTTAGATAAATATGTGCATTACCAAAAGTATGTATAAAATCGCCATACTCAAGATTAGCTTGATCTGCAATCATCATAGTCAATAGCGCATATGATGCAATATTGAATGGGACTCCGAGGAAAATATCAGCACTCCTTTGATATAACTGACAAGATAATTTATTATTTTGAACATAAAACTGAAAAAGAATATGGCAAGGCGGGAGTTTCATATTTTCAATCTCAGCAACATTCCAGGCAGATACAATATGTCTTCTGGAGTAAGGATTTTTTTTAATGGATTCTAATACATTTGAAATTTGATCAATTTTTTTATTATTTTGTGATGGCCATGACCTCCATTGACTTCCATAAATTGGGCCTAACTCTCCATCTTCATCGGCCCATTCATCCCATATCCTTATATTATTTTTCTTAAGAAACCCAATGTTTGTGCTTCCGCTTAAAAACCAAAGCAATTCATATACAACTGATTTAAAATGAATTTTTTTAGTGGTTAAGAGGGGAAAACCATCTTGAAGATTAAATCTCATTTGATAGCCAAAAATAGAAATTGTCCCCGTTCCTGTCCTATCTAGATTTTTTCCACCATCCGATAACACTTTTTTAAGTAATTCTTGGTATTGTTTCACTGGGACTGTTTACCTCGCATAGAAAAATATAGTAGCATAAAACCAATTACAAACATTGGAATGCTTAAAAGCTGACCCATTGTAAACCACTCATTATATAAATAGCCAATTTGACTATCTGGCACTCTAACAAATTCAATAAGAAATCTAAAAATACTGTAAAGTATTAAAAAAGCTGAACTCATGATGCCTCTTGGCAAATGAAGTTTTGAAATCATTCTCAAAATAATAAATAATAAAACTCCTTCCATAAAAAACTCATATAGCATAGACGGGTGTCTTGGTAGATTATCAATTAATGGAAAAATTATTCCCCAACTGCTATTAGTTGGAATCCCGTACAACTCACCATTAATAAAGTTTCCAATTCGACCTAAACCAAGGCCAATTGGAATATAAAGAACTATGTAGTCAGAAAGATTAAAAAAGTTTATATTTTCTCTTATACTTAAATAAACTGAACCTGCTATAACTCCTATTAATCCTCCATGAAAAGACATTCCTCCTTCCCAAATAAAAAATATTTTTTCTAAATTATTTAAATAAAAATTAAGATCATAAAATACAATATATCCAAGTCTCCCACCTAATAATAAAGAAATAATAGAAATAAATAATAAAGTATCTATGGTTTTATTTGAAAATTCTGAAGAACCATTGAGCGTATCTTTTTTCATTAAAAAATCAATTATCAAAAATGAAAATGCATACATTGCCCCATACCAATATAAATCTAAAGAGCCTAAAGATATAATAATTGGATTGATATTATGCGTATAAACCATTTTAGCTTTAAAAATTGAAATATTAACTTATTCATAATAACCTATGAACCAATGCTATAGAATCAAATAATGAATAGATTAAAAAATGAAAAGAGTTCATATCTTCTGCAACATGCCGAAAATCCAGTAGACTGGCATGCTTGGTCAGACGAAGCTTTTATTAAAGCTAAGCAAGAAGATAAGCCCATTATCTTATCAATTGGCTATTCAGCATGCCACTGGTGTCATGTTATGGCACATGAATCATTTGAAGATGATTCCACTGCAAACATCATGAATCAGGACTTTATAAATATCAAATTAGATAAAGAAGAAAGACCAGATATAGATAAAATTTATCAAATGGCTCAAACAATTATAACTGGAAAGACAGGTGGATGGCCTCTTACTATATTTATGACGCCGAAGGGTTTTCCTTTTTTTGCTGGAACTTATTTTCCTAATGAAGAGAAATTTGGATTACCATCTTTTAAAGAAATATTAACAAGAGTATCTGATTTTTATAAAAATCAAAGAAAAGATATAGATGCTCAAAATCTAAAAATATCTAATATCTTTAAAAGTCTCAATAAACAAACGGAATCAAAAAATATAATTGATAAAAAAATAATAAATAAGACTAAAGAAGATTTACTGGCATCTTTTGATCGAGTTCATGGAGGGTTTGGTTCAGCGCCAAAATTTCCTCACTCCACAAATATAAATTTTTTATTAAAGTGTATTAACAAAGATGATAAAGAATTATTAAAATACTTATCTTTAACTTTAAATAGAATGTGTTTTAGCGGTATTTATGATCATCTAGAGGGTGGTTTCTTTAGATATTCTGTTGATGAATTATGGATGATACCCCACTTTGAAAAAATGCTCTATGATAATGGACCAATGATTGATGTTTTATGTAATGGATATAGAAAAATTAAAGATCCTATTTACCTGACTAAAATTGAAGAGACATGTGGATGGATAATAAAAAACATGCAAGATGATAGTGGCGGATTCTTTTCTACAATTGATGCTGACTCCGAACATGTCGAGGGTAAATATTATGTATGGAGTATTGAGGAACTTAAATCAATATTAAATGATAGTGAATTTGAGCTAATTGAGAAAACATATTTTGTTTATGGTAAACCAAATTTTGAAGGGAAATACCACTTCCATATTACTAAAAACAACGAAAATAATTATAAAGAAAATATTAAAGCTATAGCAGAAATTAATAAGAAACTGCTAGCTGTTAGAGATAATAGAATAAAGCCAAATACAGATAAAAAAGTTTTAGTCTCATGGAATGCTCTCACTATCATTGGCCTATTAAATGCTTATAAGCTTACAAATAACATAAAATATTTTACATCTGCTAGAAAATGTTTTGATTTCATAAAAGAGAATATGTGGGTTGATGGCAAATTATATGCATGCTTTCATGATAATCCCTGTTTTGATGCTTACCTAGATGATTTTGCTTTCTTGGCTAAATCATGTATTGAGTTTTTAAAAGTTAATTGGAATGAAGATGACTTTGGTTTTTTAAAAAAACTATCTGACAATATATCTAAAAATTTTGAAGATAAAATAAATGGAGGATTCTTTTTTACTTCAATAAATCATGAGGAATTAATATATAGGCCAAAATCTTATATGGATGAATCATTGCCTTCAGGTAATAGTATTGCTACAGAAGTATTCCTTGAGTTGTCTGCATTAACAGGTAATAGCGTATATTTAGATATAGCAGATAAATCATTTAAATCAGCATCAGATTCAATTATGAGATCAAGCTCTTCTCATTGTAGTTTATTATCTGCTTCATTAGATATAGTATCATCAAAAAAAACCATCATAATAAGATGTGAGGGAGATAAGATTGATGGTTATAAAAGAAAAATATTTTCTTTAGCTAATATAGTTGACAGTTTTTATTTTATCAAAAATAATGAAAAAAATCTCAGTAAAGAAATGCAAGATAAAAAAAGTATAGGTGATTTTACTGCATATATCTGTCAAGATTTTGTATGCTCAAATCCTATAAATAATTTTAACGAATTATATGATATTCTTTCAATATAATCATTCTCCATAATATTATATATTAATCATAACGATACATTAATGAAAATTATTTATTTACCTCTAAGATTCTCACTTCTAATATTACATGTAATATTTGGATTAATAATACTAATATTTTATCCAGTAAATAATATAGATCTAAAAAAAATTCATCATAATATTAGTTTATATTGGATGAAAATTTTAGTTATGATTATTGGTTTAAAAATAATACAAAAAGGGAATATTGATACTTTAGCAAGTGCATTTGTCTGCAACCATGTTAGCTTTCTCGATATAATAATTTTAAACTCATTAATACCCGCAAACTTTATAGCTAAATCAGAAATTAAAAATTGGCCAATTATAGGTCACCTTGCATCTAAAACTGGCACTATTTTTATCAAGCGTGGAGATAAAGATGATATAGAAACTATGGTAGGTCAAATGAAAAGTTATTTAAGAAGAGGAAAAAAAATTATTTTTTTCCCAGAAGGAAGAATAGGAGATGGAATAACTATAAAAAAATTTCACAGTAAATTATTCAATTCTATTTCATATACTAATTCTGTTTTACAATCTATCTCTATAAGATACCCTAAAGATTACCCAAATAATTTAGATTCGGATAGTGGCATGTGTTGGACAGGTACTTCTAATATGCTTATAGAAATCGCAATTAGATGTCTAAGTAGAAGATCAACGCTGGTTTTAATAAATTTTGATAAAATATTTGATACTACAAACAAAAGTTCTTATGAACTAGCAAAACTGTCATCAGAATCTGTTTGTAATTCAATCAATAATCTTCGATAAATAATATAATTATCTAGGTACGCTTAAACCATACCGCGTTTATCGCCTTCTTTCCCAATCTCGACATCAACCAAGACATCGGTTTTTGGCACCCATTGGCAGCCAATTACCATACCAGATTCTATTTCCTCTTTTTTTAATAATGACGGAACATCACATATCCCAGACGGATGATATCCTTCACCTTCAAGGATTGTAGCTCTACATGACCCACAACTTCCAACCCTGCACGAATGAGGCCACTTAATTCCAGCAGCAAAAGCAGCCTTCAGTAATGGTTGGCCAGGTTGAACCATAAATTCTTCACCTGTACCTTTAACTGTGCATTTCACAGGTTCTTTCTTCTTGAATAATCCAAATACCATTATCTTCTCCTCAGCAGTATTTTAAAAATAGATTTAAATATATCATAATTGGTTTAGTGTGCAATGATTATACCAAGAATCTATCCTTTCTCATATATTTGATAAGATAAAGCCCTAAAAGCAAACTCCTTACCATAAAAAATCCTAAAAATGAAAGCCATAATCCGGTATTATTCCCTCCAATAATTATTGTTTCTAAAACAAAGAAAATAATGGCAGCTATAATCATTGTGTTTCGGAGCAATTTAATTTTCAAAATTCCAATAAATACCCCATCTAGCCAAAAAGCAATGGTTGCAGATAAAAATATAAGATATAGCCAAATAGAGTTATCTATAGCAATGATTTGTACGGACTCTATAGTTGTTATAAAACCAATAATTTTTTGATCAAAAATTAAGAAAAAAACTAAATAAAGAATCATTAAAATAAATGATAATTTCCCAGTAGAAATAATAGATTTTTTTATCAATTTTAAATTTTTTTCTCCCAAATAATTAGCAACCAATACTTCAGAAGCATGAGCAAACCCATCAATACCATAAGAAAATATAAAAAAGAAATTTAATAAAATAGTGTTTGCGGCAAGGATTAAATTTCCGTATTGAGCACCCATGCTCATAAAGTATGCAAAACATGTCATTAATATAAATGACCTAATAAACATATCAAAATTTATAAATATCTTTTTTTTGAATGTATTCCAGTAAAATATTGTATTTAAACTTATATTATTTTTTGAAATTAATTCTTCAGTTTTTATTGCAAATATTATAAATAAGAAAATAGAATATTCAGATATTATAGATGCAATTGCTACCCCCTCAATCCCAAAGTGTAAAATAAAAATAAAATAGTAATCAAGCAATGCATTAAGAATATTTATAAATATACTAATTATCATAGCAATTCTTGTTTTCTGAATTCCAATATAGTAACCAATTAATATATCTCTTAGAAATATAGCGGGTACTGACCAAATTCTATAATCAAGGTATATTTTTGTATTAGCCTTAACTTCAGCAGAACCCCCCATATAGCTCAATGCCGTATGTATTATTTGCTCTCTAAAAAGTATAATTGCCAATGATATTGATGATGAAATTATTAATATTTGGTAAAGACTTATAAGTAAAGCCTTTCTTTTATTTTCTCCAGTATGTTGTGAAGTAAAGCTGGCAGTTATAGATTTTATAAATCCAAAACTAAAAAGAATAAAGCTAATAATTATTGCACCAAGACCAACAGCGCCAATATAAATAGCTGAACCTAATTGACCCATAGCTACATTGTCTACAAAACCTACCAAAGGAATTGTGATGTTAGCGAGAATTAACGGTATAGCTATTCTTAGCGTATTCTTATCAATATCTGAGATATATGAATTCAATGTTATTGCTAAGATATTTCAATCATATCAAAGTCTGATTTATCGGCCCCACAGTCTGGACATACCCAGTTCTCAGGAATATCTTCCCATTTTGTTCCAGGTTCTATGCCATCTTCAGGCCAGCCTTTTGACTCTTCATAAATCAAACCACAAATTAAACACAGGTACTTTTTCATAATTTTACTAAAATGTAGTTTCTCATAAATCTAGGATAAACCCAATTTATTTGTTATAAATATTTAATGAAAAACAATTATTCATTGAATGGATTATATCCAATAACACCAACTGCATTCCAGTCAGATCTAGAATATATAGATAATATAAAAGAAGTTATTAAATCAGGAATAAAGATTTTCCAGTTCAGAACAAAATATATGTCATTTAAGAGAAAAAAATATTTAGTACATAAAATCCGAAATATTTGTGAGAAATTTTCAGTAAAACTAATAATAAATGATGATTATCAAATTTTAAAATATTTTGAAGGATGTGGTTTACATATAGGGAAAACTGATATTAATTTAAAAAGAGTGAGGAAAATATATGGCGAAGATATAATAATAGGAAAGTCATGTTATGATTCTTTGAAGCTTGCTAGATGGTCAGAAAAAAATGGAGCGAGTTATGTTTCATTTGGTTCTATGTATGAAACAAAATCTAAAAATAATACAATTATCTGCGACCATCAGCTTTTATCTAAAGCTAAAAAATCTCTTAATATCCCAATCTGTGTAATTGGTGGAATTACAAAACATAATATTAAAAATATTCTATACTTTAAACCTGATATGATTTCGATGATATCTGGAATATTTGACAGTAAGAAAATTAAAGAAGAAGTATCACAGATTCATGCGATAATAAAAAACCATGAAGAAATCAAAAAAAATATTTAATGCGGCAAAAAAGTATATTCCCGGTGGAGTAAATTCTCCCGTGAGAGCATTTTCAGCTGTTGACGACATACCTTTTTTTGTAAAAAAAGCTCAGGGAGCCTATTTAACTGATATAGATAATAAAAAGTATATTGATTATATAGGTTCCTGGGGAGCTCAAATATTAGGACATTGTGACAAAAGAATTACTTCGCTACTTGCAAAACAAATTAAGATTGGGCTAACCTATGGCGCGCCATGTGAAAATGAATTTATACTTGCTAAAAATATCTGTAAAATTTTTCCATCCATTGACAAAATTAGAATGGTTAACTCGGGGACGGAAGCTACAATGAGCGCCATAAGACTAGCAAGAGGTTTTACTAAAAGAAACAAAATAATTAAATTCGATGGGTGTTATCATGGGCATGGTGATTCATTTTTAATAAAGGCAGGCTCTGGAGCATCAACCTTTGGAATACCAAACTCATTAGGTGTAACTAAATCTAACGCAAAAGATACAATATCACTTCCATATAATAATATTGAGCTTGTTAAAAAGACAGTTAAAAAAAATGATATAGCTTGTATAATCATTGAGCCGATTGCTGGTAATATGAATTTTATAAGATCAAAAAAAAAATTTTTAGAAGAGCTTAGAGAATTATGTACTAAGAAAAAAATTATTTTAATTTTTGATGAAGTAATGACAGGATTTAGAGTGGCTCTTGGTGGAGCTCAAAGTATTTATAAAATTAAACCTGATTTAACAACACTTGGAAAAGTAATAGGCGGTGGACTACCAGTTGGGGCATTTGGAGGGAAGGAAGATATCATGAATCAGTTAGCACCTATAGGAGGTGTATACCAGGCTGGAACTTTATCTGGAAATCCTCTTGCTATGGCTGCAGGCATAAAAACACTAGAAATAATATCTTCAAATAACTTTTTTAAAGATTTACACAAGAAATCTAAATTTTTATTGGATGGTATTAGCAATATTTCAGAAAAATATGGTAAATCAATTAATGTTGATTACCAAGGAGGTATGTTTGGAATATATTTTACTAAAAATAATATAAATAATTATGAAGATATAGTTAAATCAAATTTAGAGGAATTTATTAGTTTCTTTAAATTTATGAAAAAAAATGGAATTTTTTTCGCGCCTTCTCCATTTGAAGCTGGATTTGTCTCTTCATCTCATAGTAAAAAAGATTTAACAAAAACAATTAATACATTCAAAAATTGGATTAATAATAAATAACTATTTAGGATTGATAAGTAAAATTTGAATATCAGCCATGTTTGTTCCAGATGGCCCGGTTTTATATAGTGAATCTGTCTTTTTCAAAAAATTATAGGAATCATTATTATCAAGATATGTTTGTATATTTAGATTTTGATTTTGTAATTTTAATATCGAAGAGTCATCAATTATTCCTCCTGCTGCATCTGTAGGTCCATCAATTCCGTCAGTGCCCACAGAAAGCAAAACCCAATCAAAATCTTTTTGAATTGATTCAAAGCCAGATAAAAAAGATAAAGCAAATTCTTGATTCCTCCCTCCTTCTCCATTACCAATTATATTAACTACAGTCTCTCCCCCAGAAATAATGGCTATTTTTTGAGTAGGCGTTGATTCTAGAGTGTTTAGAGAAAATTTTATTAAATTTAGCGCATCTTTTTTAGCTTCATCCGTAAAAGTAAATGGACATATTATTGTTTTATATCCAAATTCACTTGCTGCTGAGGCTGCTTCCTTTTTCATAATATTATTACTACAAATAATACTATTATTAATGTTGTTGAGTTTTTTAGGGGTCTCGGGAATATTTCCTTCCAACCCTTTGTTAATATGAGATTTAATTGACGAAGGTATCTTATCAAATAAATTATACTTAAGTAGTATTTTATAAGTATCACTGAAAGTTGTCATGTCCTCAATAGTTGGTCCGCTAGCAATGGAGCTAATGTCATCACCTATAACATCAGAAATAATGTATGAATAACAAGTTGATGGTAAAGCAAATTCAGCTAATCTACCTCCTTTAATATCAGAAACATGTTTTCTTATTGTATTAATTTCATCAATTGAACAGCCAGTTTTTAGAAGAAGGTTTGTTAGCTTAATTTTGTCCTCTAACGATATATTATTTGACGGTAAGGAAAGTAAAGATGATCCTCCTCCGCTAATTAAAAAAATTACTAAATCATTTTTTTTTGATTGGTTTAAATAATCTATTACTGCCTTAGATGATTTTATACTTATTTCATCTGGCGTAGGATGTGATGAAATAAATAAATTAATATCTATTTTAGTATTAATATTACTTTGAGATTTTGATGTTATAACAATGGGTTTTTGATAAATATTGATATTTGAATGATTGTATAAAACATTACAAAGTCCATCCATCATAGTTAAAGCAGCTTTACCAAAAGCAATAGGAAAAATTCTTTCAAAGTCTTTTTCCAAAACTCCACTTTCAGAAATAGTTTTTTCAACAATATGGCTTGGATTTAATTTATCAAGACTTGATAAATATATCTTGTTAACATCTTCACGGAGTGACACAAGATATATTCCTAGACAACTTTATTTGCTAACTCTGTTTTTGCAAAAAAAGCTAAACTATTATCAATAGCAGTGTTACCCATAGCGATACGTGTTTCAATTGTTGCACTTCCTAGGTGTGGGAAAGAAACAACATTTTCTAATGATTTTAATTCACTAGGAAGATTTGGCTCAGTTTCAAATACATCTAGAGCAGCACCCGCAATTTCTTTTGAATTTAGAGCCTGAACTAATGCTTTTTCATCTATTATATCGCCTCTTGCTGTATTAATAACAAAAGCTGATTTCTTCATTAATTTAAACCTTTCCTCGTTCATTAAATGAAAAGTCTCTTTAGTTGCTGGACAATTTACAGAAACAAAATCTGATTCTTTGCATATATCTTCAATTGTGTTTAATTTTTTAGCTTTAAATTTATCGGTCACTTCGCTAGGTATATCATATGGATCCCAAAATAGTATTTCCATATCAAAACCAAAATGTGCTCTCTTAGCAACAGCTTGTCCAATTCTACCAAAGCCTATTATTCCAAGTTTTTTACCTGTAACTTTGGTTCCTAATAAATGAGTTGGGCGCCATCCAGTCCACTTTTCAGCACGAAGTTCACGCTCACCTTCTCCTACTCTTCTTCCGACCATCAAAATTAATGACATTGCGATATCTGCCGTACAATCTGTTAGAACACTAGGAGTATTAGAAACTGTTATACCTAATTCTTTTGCTTTATCTATATCAATATGATTAAACCCAACTCCAAAATTACCAATCATGTTGGCTCTTCTGTTATCTACAGACAAAATTTCTGCATTTATTTTATCTGTTACAGTTGGCATAAGCACATCGCAATTTTGTAATGCTGTTTTTAGCTCATCGGCGCTAAAAGGTTTGTCAGATTCATTTAAGGTTACATCAAAAAGTTCTCGCAACCTATCTTCACAAGCTTTTGGCCATTTCCTCGTTACAATTGCTACAGGTTTTGACATATTATTCTCCAGCTGGATTATCTAGCCAATATTTGCTTGCTGCTGCAACACCACTTCCTAACTCTACTTTAATGCCATGGTTCATCATTGCCATTTCTGCGCCAGAAATAGCTCCACAAAGCATTAACTCATTTAAATCACCAAGGTGCCCAATTCTAAATACTTTACCAGCAACTTTTGATAATCCTGCTCCTAAAGCAAGATTATATTTATGGAAAGCAGTGCTAATAACAGGAACAGCATCACTGCCATCAGGAACTAAAATCGCGCTGACAGTATCAGAGAACCATTTCTCTTCTTTTGCACATAATTGTAATCCCCAACCATCTAATATTGCTTTTCTTGTTCCTTCAGCAAGACGGTGATGTCTTTTCCATACATTTTCAAGCCCTTCTTCAAATATCATATCAAGAGCCACCCTCATTCCTCTTAATAAATTTACAGGTGGCGTATAAGGTAAAAAGCCTCCGTCTAATTTAGCAATCATATCAACAACATCAAAATAACATGTTGGATAATTTGAAGATTTCATTGCTTCTAACGCTTTCTCGCTAACACCAAGTATTCCTATTCCTGCTGGAAGCATTAAACCTTTTTGTGATCCACTAACTACACAGTCTACGCCCCAATCATCCATTCTAAATTCATAACTTGCCACCGAACTTACTCCGTCAACCATCAATAAAGCTGGATGATTTAAATCATCAAGAATTTTTCTTATAGCTTGAACATCACTCTTTACACCTGTAGCTGTTTCATTTTGGCAAACAAGAACGGCTTTAATATCATGATTTTTATCATTTGATAATTCTCTATGGTAGCTTTCTGGGTTTGCACCAGTTCCCCATTCTTCTTCCATTGCAATCGTTTTAAACTGAAGTCTTTTACACATATCTAACCACAACATGCTGAATTGACCGAAACTAGCTCCCAAAACAGTGTCGCCTACGTTAAGCGTACTTTGAAGAGCTGCTTCCCAACATCCTGTTCCTGACGACGGGAAAAAAACAGTTTTTCCTTTTTTAGTTAATAGAATTTTTTTTAAGTCATTAACTAATGGGACTATTAAATCTGGTATAGTTGGATTTCTATGGTCTTCCATAGGGCAATGAATTGCTTGTTGAACTGCGGCTGGAACATTAGATGGTCCCGGCACAAATAAATGATGATGTCCTGACATTGTGATTTTCCTTTTAATAAATAAATTAGTTTACAATTTTAATTCCGTATAGTATGCCATAATTAGAAATATTTTAAACTATAATATAGGATTTTTAGAAAAACTTAATTGTGAATATTTATATATTATATTTAATTACAGGGGCATTAGGAGGGTTCCTAGGAGGGTTCCTGGGGCTTGGTGGTGGAATAATTTTTGTTCCATTTTTATTTTTTATATTCAATCATTATGATGTTAATTCATCAAACTTAATACAAAGTTCTATTTGTACATCATTAGCATGTGTTGTTATTGCAAGTTGTTCATCTACATTAAAACATCATAAAAATAAATTAATCAATTGGGAAATATTCAATAAAATGTTACCTGGTTTAGTATTAGGCTCACTGACAGGAATAATTCTTATAACTTTAATTTCTAGCAATATTCTAAAAACTTATTATGGGTTACTTCTAATTATAATTTCTTTTTTTCTCATGTTTAGTGATGAAAATTCATCTGCAATCAAAAAAAAACTTATGTTCGTTAAAATATTCTCTTTTTTTACTGGGACTATAAGCTCTATGTTAGGGATTGGTGGGGGAACAATTACAACACCATATTTTAAATTTCATGGTGAATCTATTAAAACAAGTATCGGAACAGCAGCAGCCTGTGGCATACCAATTTCACTGTTTGGGATTTTTTTAGCTTCTATTTTATACTCTTTAACAAACCTAATTGAAAAAAATATCATTGATTATATAGATTTTGAAAGTTTTATTTTAGTATCATTTGGTGCCATAATATTTTCTTATATAGGAGCTGCTACAACATTTATAACTAATTTAATAATTTTAAAATATATTTTCTGTAGTTTGCTAATAATTATTGGGGCGACTATATCCTTCGCTTAAAACAGAATTAAGCGTCTTTATGCCGGTTGCTTCTTCTATGACTTGTGATTTAAGGATTAAACTTTTGTTGAAAAAATCAAGTGCTTTAGATTTAACTGATAAAGCCAACAACTCGTTTTCATAAAATTTCTTAAGAAAATTAATTGTATAAAAAAGTTTTTTGTTATTTTTAATACAGTTGCTGTTGTAGTAATTTAGCGATTTTTCATTTATATATGTATTTTTTTCATGGTTAAGTGCTGTATCTAAAATGAATATGTCCTGTATTCCCATGTTTAAACCAAGACCAGCAAGAGGATGAACTGAATGCGCAGATCCGCCAATGAGAATAATATTATTATATACATAAGATTTTACATAAAAACCTGAAAGCGGAAATACTATTCGATCTGAAATTTGAATTATATTCCCAATTCGTGATGAAAGTTGATCATTTAAAATCTTGGTTAATAATACTTTATTCTTATTAAATAGATTATCTACTTCAGAAGAATTAACTGACCATATTAAATTGAATTCATTAGATGAAATTGGCAGCAAACCTTGAATTTGATTATCAGCAAATCTTTGAAAAGCAATCTTTTCAGAAATAGAATTCTCTAATTTTAAATTTATAACCAGGGCGCTCTGATTGTAATCATGAGTAATTCTATTAATTTCTAAATTGTTAAAAACATTAAAATTTCTTGTATCTGCTAATAATAGTAAATCATATTTTAACTTTTTTTTATTTATGAAATTGATAACATTGTTTTCAGACTGATCAATACGTGATACTTCCTCAATACTTTTAATTGTTATATTCTTCAATTTAGATAACTTTTCTTCAATTGCTTTTTTAATAGATGATTCTTTGATTATGTATCCAAGATAATCATATGAAATTGATTTAGAGTTAAAGATTACCTCGTTTCCTGTATCACTCCAGGTAATAATTTTTTTGTATGGCTGTATGCCATTTGACTCTATATTCTCCCAAATACCAGATTTCATAAACATATACTTAGAAAGCAAATTAATAGAAAAATATCTCTCTATATTCTCTCTCTCAGAGTCTTCTTGAGTATTACGAAATATATAAATATTATTTTTGTTTTTTGATAATACCAAGGCAGATAATAAACCAATTAAACTATCACCTAAAATAGCAATATTTTTCATTTAACAGCCTCAACTGTTAGATATGAATAATTATCAAGACCTAGTATTTTCTTCAAAAACTGTTTCTTTAATATTTGAGAAGATTTTATAGAGTTTAATATAAAAAATGTTATAAATCTTGATGGTATTTTTTCATTTGCAAATAACTTAATTGCCAAATCTACATTTTTAAATACTAAATTTCTGTCAAGTAAAATAGTATTTATGGGTTTAGAAAAGTCAATATTTAAGTTATCACTATATATATTGTTTAAGTCATTAGTTGATTTTAAACAATAATCAACTAATGATTCAATATTTTTTAAAGCAAGATTAAACCCTTGTGCGCCTACGGGATGTAAAAGTTGAGAAGAATTTCCGAGTAATAATACATTATTTTTGAATATTGAGTTCGATCTGATTGTTTTCATATCATATTTACTTATCATTTGATAATTTGATATATCTGATACATACCCAGAAAAAATATTTTCTACCATATTTTTAATAACATTATTTTTTTTATCAAAAAAACTAGATATATGTGAATTTTTTAGAGTTAGTATAAGATTAATTTTATTCTTATCGAATGGTATTGCTGCAAAAATACCATACTCATTAAATATTTGTACAGCCTCATTAATTTTACATTTTGCTGTACAATTAAATATATATGAGGTTTGAGAATAGTCTATAGATTGAGAATCAATATGAAGTGATTTTTTTATATTAGATTTATCACCATCAGATGCTATAAGATATTTTGTATTTATAGCAATTTCTTTTGATAAATTTTTATTATTAATAATTAGATTTAAATGATTAGAACTTTTATTATAATTAATTACCTCAACTTCTGATGAATCAAAAACTGATATTTTATCTTCTTGTGCTAGAATATTTCTAAATATTTTAAGTAATTTATGCCTATCAAATACATATCCAAGAGAATCTAAATTTAAATCATTAGCTGTGAAAGATAGTCTGCTAAAGCTGTTGAAACTTTTTAGAGTTAAACTTTTAATCGGATATGAAATTTTTTGCAAGTCATCCCATATTTTAAATTTCTTTAAAATAAGTATAGACCTATAATTTAGTGATAGAGGGCTATAAGTATTAGTTTCTTTTTCTGTTGCAATTATATTTTTTTCAATTAAACAACACGAATATCCTATTCTTGATAAAAGAATTGCAGATAAACACCCCACTAAACCGGCTCCGCTTATTACAAAATCATATTTATTTTTAATTTCTGACATGTTATTGCATTTGTCTTTCTATATCATTGATATCTTTTGGCGCACCAGATGTTAGTATGACAGGACCTTTTTTAGTTATAAGTATATCGTCTTCAATTCTTATTCCTATATTATGAAATTTTCTAGGTACAGAGTTATCAGCCTTAATATATAAACCTGGTTCGACGGTAAAAATCATTCCTGCCTTTAATTTTATTGGTTTTTTATCTTCCAAATATTCAGATGGATCATGCACATCAAGCCCCACCCAATGGCCGGTATTGTGCATGTAAAATTTCTTATAGCCCTCTTTCTTCAGTATATTTTTTAGCTTGCCTTTGAGCAAACCTAATTTAATTAAACCTTTGGTTAATATTTTTATAGCTTCAGAATGGATATTTGCAAGATTATTTCCAATCTTACATTTCTTGATAGCATTCTTTTGTGCGTCAAGAACAATATTGTAAATAGATTTTTGTGCATCAGTAAATTTACCATTAACAGGAATCGTCCTCGTTATATCAGACGCATAATTCATATATTCAGCTGCAGCATCTGTTAATAGTAAATCACCATCTTTCATAGTAGAGTTGTTTTGAATATAATGTAGTGTACAGGCATTCTTACCAGAAGCTACTATTGATGTATAAGCCTCTGTTGCATTAGATTTTCTAAATTCATGAATAAGACCAGCCTCTAGCTGTCTTTCGTTCAATCCAGGTCTACACGCCTTCATCAAATCTTTATGTGCTCTAACAGAAATATCACATGCTTTTTTAATTTGAGAAATTTCTTCTGAACTTTTGATTAATCTTATTTTATGTAACATTTTATTTAATGAAATAATTTTCGATGGATATTCCACACCTTGCCTGTATTTTTTCTGGAGACTTTCAGTTTTGTCTTCTATAAGTTGCTTTAAATTAGAAAATTTATCTAAAGAATGACAAATAATTAAACAATTTTTTAGATAAAAGTCTAAATACATATTTATGTTATCAATATAATTACATTTATCCATTGATAATGTTTTACAAATCTTGCTAGAATTATCAAGTTTTCCACTCCATATCTCATCATGTTTATTTGGTTTTTTAGTAAAAAAATGGGAAATTGATTTATTATTCTTTTTAATAATAAATAAGACAGCATTTGGTAAATTATATCCTGTTAAATAATAGAAATTACTACATTGGCGATACCTAAACAGAGAATCATTATTTCTAGTTTTTTCAGTAGCTGACTCTAAAATTACAATTGAATTATTTTGCATCAATCTTGCAAGTTTTCTTCTTCTTTTAAAATAAATAGAGGTTTCTTTCATAAATATAACTATTGTTGAATCAATGTTTGTGCATATATCTGATAAATTGTATTTACAATATAATTACTAATATCATTATAATACTCTGAATTTTCATTACTATCACTCAGAATATATTCATTTTCAATCTTGGCAATTTCCTGCAACTCTTTTAAAATATCACTTAAATCAGCAACATTTTCTATATATTTATTATTAGCCATAATATTTAAGCTCAGAAAGAAACTTTTAACCCATTGGCTCATATATTTTAATTTTTCAATTGTCTTTTTGTTATCACCAAAAGGAAGGTTCACGTGACCTATTTTTATTTTGTTTTCTAGAAAAGTGATATATCCATTGATTATAGAAATATCATTAATGTTAATTGAGGAATCTTGTGTATCTTTGAAAAAATATACTTTTAAAGCATTCTGATATTGATCAAAGAGTAAATTTGTACATGCAAATCCACAGAGATAACCATGGGCTTCATTAAAATTAAATGGGCAATCGAGTCTGTCTATTAAATTTTTTAAGTTTTTTTCTGATAAATCCATTGTTTATTTCCTATTAGTTAGATAGATTATAAATTATAGAAACATTATAATAAATGTCTGTAAATAAATGATTTTAATAATAACTATGTCTAAAATTACTGAACAAATTAATGAGCTAAAAATATCTATTGAGAATATTCATAGTCAAATGAACAAAATTAAGATTGAAAAAACACTATTAATAGATCAACAGGAGCATCTTGTTTCTGAGAAAGCAGCTTTAATTAAACAGAATGAGCTTGCTAAGAATGAAATAAAATCTATCTTAGAAAGAATAAATAATCTTGAAATGGAATAAATATGGGGAAAGAACAAGTATCAATTATAGTGTTGGATCAAGAATATAAAATAAAATGTGATTCATCTGAAGTTGATTTATTAAAAAAATCAGCATCTTTTTTAGATGATAAAATGAAAGAAATTAAAGATGAAAAAGGAACAATAACTAAAGACAAAATTGCTGTTATGGCTGCTCTCAATGTTGTTAGTCTTTACTTAAATCAAGAAAGTACATTAAAAGAGTACGATACCATTTCGAGTGAAATTGAAAAATTACAAAGTTATATCAATAGTGTGGATAATATTGAATGAAATACTGGCTCATGAAAAATGAACCAGAAGATTATAGTATAGATGATTTAAAAAATGATAAAACCGAACCATGGGATGGTATTAGAAATTATCAAGTAAGAAATATGATTAGAGATGATATGAAAAAAGGAGATCAGGCTTTTTTTTATCATTCAAACTGCGAAGCTCCTGGTATATATGGAATCATGGAAATTTGCAAAGAATCATATCCGGACCATACTGCATTTGATAGAAAAGCAAAGCACTATGACAAAAAAAGCAGGCCAGGAGCCCCAACATGGCTAATGGTTGATGTTAAGTTTAAAAGAAAATTAAGAAGAACCATATGTTTGACTGAATTAAAATCACATAAAAAATTATCTGACATGAGAGTGGTACAACGAGGAAATAGATTATCAATCACGGAAGTTTCAAAACAAGATTGGCTTTTTATATTATCTTTAGAAAAATAAAATATCATAATCTCTTAGATCATATATAAGTAATTAAGGTAAGTCTTATATAACTTCAACGAATAAAATAAAATAAATCTAAGAAAAAACATAAAATTGCTTAAAAATAAAAAATAAAAAAATATTTTTTGAAAAAAAACTAAAAAAATAACTTGTTTTTTAAAATTAAACTAATAAAATTAATTAACCACCAAAACCTGCGGAGGGTAACAGAATGGTAGCTAAGAAAAAAGCAAAAGTTGCTAAAAAGAGGAAAGCAACAAAGAGAAAAGCTTCTAAGAAAAAAGTAGCTAAGAAAAAGTCTTCTACAACTCGTAGAAAAGCTGCTAAAAGAAAAACTAAAAAGAAAGCTAAGAAAAAAGTTAAGAAAAAAGCTAAAAAGAAAGCTAAAAAGAAAGTAGCTAAGAAAAAAAAGAAGAGCTCTACTAAAAGAAGAAGGTAGTTAACTTCAAAACACTTAAAAGGCCCTAATTAGGGCCTTTTTTTTACCTCAAAAAGAGTTTATACGCATCATTATAAGTTTCTTCAAAAAACTCATAATTTAGGCTATTTAAATGATTAAGAAGCTTGCTTACCTGAGCTTCTTCAATTTGCAGTCCAATTAACACCCTTCCAAAGTCTGCGCCGTGATTTCTATAGTGAAAAAGACTAATATTCCATGTGCTGCCTATGGCATTTAGAAAAGTTAAAAGCTCTCCAGGTTTTTCTGGAAAAATAAATCTAAATATTTTCTCATTATTAGTATTTTTAGATATACCTCCAACCATATATCTAATATGCAATTTAGCCATCTCATTATCGGTAAAATCTACAACTTTATAATTATTGCTTTTGAGAACTTTCAATATAGACTTTTTATCCTTGAGTCCATTATTGAGTTTTATGCCAGCAAAAACATGAGCTTTGGCGGTATCAGCAAACCTATAATTAAATTCAGTAATAGATTTTTTCCCAATTAGTGAACAGAACTTTTTAAAACTACCTGGTATTTCGGGAATTGTTACTCCAATAATCATTTCATTGAGTTCTCCAATTTCTGATCTCTCTGATACATGTCTTAAACGATCAAAATTCATATTAGCTCCACAAAAAATGGCAACAAATATTTTATTTCTTACATTATGTGATTTTATAAACTTTTTAATTCCGGCTATTGATAATGCCCCAGCTGGTTCAGCAATTGTTCTAGTTTCATCATATAACTCTTTTATTCCAGCGCAAATTTCATCGGTTGACACTAAGATGGATGAATCAACTAAGTCTTTAGTAATTTTAAATGTTTTTTCTCCAATTTGTCTAACTGCAACACCGTCAGCAAAAATGCCCACACTCTTAAGTTTTACTCTTTTTTTTGATAGAAAAGCCTGATTGAAGCAGTCAGAGTCATGAGGTTCTACGGCTATAATTTTAGTTTTAGGGCTTTCTTTTTTAACGAGAGCTGTTATGCCTGCTAGAAGTCCTCCGCCACCAACTGGTACAAAAATATAATCTGGTTTATTTTGTAATTGTTCAAGTATTTCAATCGCTATTGTTCCTTGGCCTGCAATAACATCTAAATCATCATATGGATGTATAAATTCTAATTTTTCCTTAATTGACTTTTTGAGTGCATACTCGTAAGCATCATCATAAGAATCTCCATGCAATATAACATTTGCCTTCAATGATTTTACGGCATCAATTTTAATCTTAGGAGTTGTTTTAGGCATTACTATGAATGCCTTAATTCCAAGTTTTTTAGCTGATAATGCAACACCCTGTGCATGATTACCCGCAGAAGCAGCTATTAATGCTTTCTTATATTTTAAATTTTTAAGCTTTCGTATTTTATTATATGCCCCTCTTAGCTTAAATGAAAAAACTGGCTGCAAATCTTCTCGTTTAATGTATATTTGGTTATTTAGCTTCTTAGATATATTTTTTGCATATTCAAGTGGGCTTTTAATTGCTATATCATAGACATCTGCTGTCTTGATTTTTTTATATACTGTATTTAAATATTTTTCTGTCATGACATATCTTCTCATATTGTATAATATCAACATATATTAATATAAAAATATTAAAAATACTTATTTACATGAATCAAGATGAGAAAAAATATGAAGTTGCTAAATCAGCTCTTAATTATATTGAGCCTGGTCAGGTTATTGGGATAGGTTCCGGTAGCACTGTAAATAGCTTAATTAGTCAACTTGATAAGGTTAAATCCAAAATTGATGGCATCGTATCATCGTCCGAATATACGACTAAATTAGTAAAAGAAAAAAATATCCGCGTGCTAAGCCTCTCCGAAGTTGGGAGGATTCCGCTGTATATTGATGGAGCGGATGAGTCAAATTCAAACCGACAACTTATTAAAGGTGGCGGTGGAGCACTGACAAGGGAAAAAATAGTGGCACAAGCCAGTGATACATTCATTTGTATAATAGATGATTCTAAATTTGTGAAAAGTTTAGGAAACTTTCCTTTGCCTATTGAAGTAATTAAAATGTCTCAAAGTTTAGTTGCCAGAGAAATGGTTAAATTGGGTGGTCGGCCAGTTTTAAGAGAAAATTTTATAACAGATAATGGGAATATAATTCTAGATATACATAATCTACAAATTTCAGAACCTTTGAAACTAGAGCAGACTATTAATAATATGCCTGGAGTTGTAACTAATGGGATATTTGCAATGAGGCCAGCTAATAAGTTAATAATTGCCAATAATAATGGAATAAATCTTTTGGAAGATTAACGTTTAGAAAATTGTGTTGCTTTTCTTGCTTTTCTTAAGCCTACTTTTTTTCTTTCTACTTTTCTTGCATCACGAGTAACGAAGCCTTCTCTTCTAAGAGTAGGAAGAAGGTCATTTTGATATTTTATAAGAGCTCTTGTTAATCCATGAATAATAGCTCCAACTTGTCCACTGGGTCCTCCACCTGCAACACTTATCTTTAAATCAACTTTTTTATCCATTTGTGTTTTTTCCAATGGAGCCATCAATAATGACTTTAGTGATTTAGATTGAACAAAATCATCTACGTCTCTTGAATTTATTGTAATTAGACCAGTGCCTTCATTAAGATAAACTCTTGCGCTCGATGTTTTCCTTCTGCCTGTCCCATATGTTTTATGCATTTCTATAGACCTAGTTTTTTTGGTTTTTGCGCATGATGCTCATGCTTATCATCGTTATATATCTTAAGTTTTTTTATCATGCTTCTTCCTAAAGAATTTTTTGGCAACATACCTTTTACTGCATTTTTGATAACATATGATGGGTCTTTTTTTAACATATCCCCAAGGCAGGTACTTTTCATATTTCCTACATATCCGCTATGTTTATAATAGATTTTCCCTTCTAATTTATTGCCTGTAACATTAATATTTTTAGCATTAACAACTACAATGTAGTCCCCATTGTCAATATGTGGAAGATATGATGGTTTATGCTTACCTTTTAAGATAGAGGCAACTTTTGATGCTAATCGACCTAAAATCGCCTTTTCAGCATCTATTATATACCATTCTTTATTTTCCATATTGTTACCCTTATTTACAGTATTCATGATTTTACGCATTTCAGTGCTTCTATACAAGAAATTTATTAAAAAGTTATTTATAGATAGATCGTTAAATGATTAAATATATTATATGAAAAATAGTAACAAACCTCTTCTTGACAAAGTTATTATGGAATTTGAATATGCATTAGAGTCTATATTCAATGATAGAAATATGATAACTAAAGAAAAAAATACAGTTAGTAAATCTGAACTCACAAAAGGAGACTCAGATAAATCCATCAAGATAATGAGAGTAAACCATATGGGTGAAGTGTGTGCTCAGGCATTATACCGAGGACAAGCAATAGTTACAAAAGATATAAAAATCAAAAACAAATTATATAAGATATGTAATGAAGAAAACAATCATCTTCAATTATGTAACTTAAGGTTGCAGGAATTAAATGGCAAACCAAGTTTTCTCAATCCGGTATGGTACGCCGCCTCTTTTATATTGGGAGCCATTGCTGGGACTAATGAGAAAAAATGGAAATTGGGTTTTATTGAAGAAACCGAAAAACAAGTTGCGCAACATTTAGAATCTTCAATAGCGTCACTACCAAAAAAAGATTTAAGGAGTAGGAAATTTTTAAAGGAAATAGCAATTGATGAAGAAAAGCATAGAGCTTCTGCTAAAAAAATTGGTTCTGTAGATATACCGGAAAATGTTAAAAGAACAATGGATGGATTGTCTCGTATAATGAAAAAAATTAGTTTTTATATTTAGCTATTTTCAAAGAGTCGCTTATAATTCTTCGATTCCTTGCTGTCTGATGTCTCTTCTATATAACTTTCTACTAAAAACTTCCTCAACTTTAGAATAGATTCAATTGGAATATTTTCATTGGAATGGATTAATGATTTAGTCAGATTTTCAATTTTAATTGCCATAGAGTAATGTTGTGTAGTAGAGTTTTCATACTGCTTTGATATATTATATATATCATAAAAAAGATTCTTGAAAGGCATGCCATCTATCGTGCATTCTTCTTTGATTACTTGTTTAGTAGATGGATTATGTTTAGCGCCACGTAAAAGATAATCAATATTAATTAAGTGAGGCTCCACTTTATCTACATCGTTTTTTTGATTATTTAAGGATATGATTTCAGGCAATGAGTTAAAGACATTTGATTCAGAACAGGAAGAAATATGTAGTTCTAATCTAACAATTAAAAAATTATTCAGAATATCCTCAATATATGTATGAAAGGTTATATGGCTTTCTTTCAAATGAAGCACAGCATTATTATATGGAGATAAGTCTGCTTGAATCAATAATGATGCGCTATCCCCAAATGGCTCAAAATTATGCGAAGATTCATGTAAAATTTCTGTTTTAATAGTTTTAGAAATCTTTCTAGCAATACTGAGGAGTTTATCAAGATGATATTTTTCCTCTAATTGAGCTTTAGCTATATTAATATTAAAACTATTGTCATAATAAAACCCCTCGAATGCATTTATGATTAAAGTGGAACTAGTATTATTTATTTTTTTTATCATTACTTATTGAGAGTTGGGTGCCACATAATTTGTAATATATTTTTATCTGGATCATAACAATAGAAACTACGTGATCCGTCTCTATGATCTTTTATATCTTTAAATATTTCAACATTATGACTCTTTATAAAATTAAACCAATAATCTACATCATCTTTTGTTTTGAGCATAATACCATAATGATCAAGCCTATTATTTTTACTACTTAAGTCAAGATTACTATCTTTATGGAGTGCCAAATTATCTTTCCCATTTGATAAATAGACATTGTCATCATCTGGCTGCCAGTCAATATCCATGCCTAATATATCTGTATAAAACTTCAAACAATTATCAAAATTTTTTACTTTAAGCGCAACATGTTTGATTCCTAATGTCTCTCTCATATTATTATCCTACTAAATTTTTTAGAGCCTCACTTGGATTCTCAGATGTAATTAAACTCTCTCCAACTAAAAATACATTGATGCTATTATTTTTCAAAAGATTAATATCATCCCTAGTCTTAATTCCACTTTCACTCACAATAACAACATCTTTATTTTGTATTTTTTTCCTAAGTAAAATACTCGTTTGGATTGAAACCTCAAAAGTTTTTAAATTTCTATTATTAATACCAATTAATTCACAATTATTTTTTAATGCAATTTCTAGTTCTGCTTCATCATGAACTTCTACTAATACATCTAAATTCAATTTTTTGCTTGCTTCCATGAGTTTCCTAAATTTCTCTTCAGTTAGTGCTGCTATGATTAGAAGGATGCAATCAGCGCCAGCAATTTTTGACTCTATAATTTGTGATTCATCAATTATAAAATCTTTTCTAAGAATTGGAAGATTAGTTAATTCTTTTACTTTTTTCAAATCATCCAAAGAACCCTTAAAAAATTCTTTATCTGTTAAAACAGATAAACAGGTAGCGCCTGCATTTTCATAATCAAAGGTAATTGTATTCAGGTTTAAATTTTTATCAAGATACCCTTTACTTGGCGAACATCTTTTAATTTCAGCTATTATTGCAACTTGATTATTTTTGATTTTTGATTTTAATGCTTTTATGAAACCTCTGTTCAATATTTTCATACTCAAGACTTCATTTACTGTAATACTTTGCGTATCCTTAAGTTTGTCTACTTCTAAAATTTTATTTTTAATAATTTCTTGTAACATTATTCAAAACTTTTAGTTAATTCAATCAAATCAGAAAGTTTTTGTTTAACTTTTTTACTAGCTAAAACTTCTTTGCAACACTTAAGAGCGTCTCTCATATTATCTTCAATTCCTGATAAATATACTAATGCGGCTGCATTGATTAATGATATTTTAGTCATTGGCCCATCAATATTGTCAAAGACCAAATTCATTAATTCTAAGCTATCTTTTGTGCTAGAAACAATAATATCATTGATTTTGTCTTTATTTTCAAAATAGTCATTAGGGTTGATATCATATTGTTTGATAGATGGGCCAATAATTTCTAATACATGTGTTTTTTCAAAAATACTAATCTCGTCTAATCCATCATATGAATGAACTATCATCGCCCTCTTTATACCCAAATTAATTACTGTTTCTGCAACAATCTGCATAATATCTTTAGAATATACGCCTATTAACTGAATGTTAGAACCCGCGGGATTTGTAAGAGGGCCTAATAAATTAAATATTGTTTTATCAGGAGCAATTGACTTTCTTGATGCTGCGACATGTCTCATTGCTTCATGATGTAACGGGGCAAACATAAAGCCAAAGTTGATTTGATCAATACAAATTGAGACTTGATCAGGTGTTAAGGTAATATTGACGCCAGCTGCTTCTAAAACATCAGCACTTCCACTGTTACTTGTAATAGCTTTATTCCCATGCTTAGCAACATATACTCCTGCGCTAGCAGCTATTAGAGATGCTGTAGTTGAAATATTAAATGTTCCAATACCATCTCCACCTGTTCCACAGTTATCTACAACATTATGTTCAGATATAACTTTTCTTGAAACATCTCTCATTGATCTAGCAAAGCCAGTTAATTCTTGAGACCCAAATCCATTTTTATTTAGTAAAAGCAGAACTTCTGTAAGAAAATCTGAAGCAACCTCTCCATCAAAAACTGATGAGATAAATTTTTTTGATTCTTCTTCAGTTAAGCAAATATTATTTCTTAGTTTTTCTAAAAAAGTTTGTGACAACTTATAACTCCAAGAAATTTTTTAGTAACTGGTGTCCAGATTTTGTGAGAATTGATTCAGGATGGAATTGTAATCCATAAGTTGGAAAATTTTTATGTTTTAACCCCATTATTTCAATACTATCATTTTCTTCTTTTGTCCATGCAGTTATTTCTAAACACTCTGGTAGTGTTTTTTCTTCAACAACAAGGGAATGGTATCTTGTTGCTTCAAAGGGATTAGAAATATTTGAAAAAATTTCATTTTTTTTATGATATATTTTTGATGTTTTGCCATGCATTATTATTTTTGATGAAATAATTCTTCCATTAAATGCTTGTCCAATGCTTTGATGTCCTAAACAAATACCAAGAATTGGAAGTGATTGATGAAAATATTTTATTGTCTCTACTGAAATGCCAGCTTCATTTGGAGTGCATGGACCTGGAGAAATAATTATTTTTTCAGGTTTAATTTTTTCAATCTCAGATATATCAATCATATCATTTCTATGAACAGTTACTTCAGCTCCAAGTTCTCCAAGATACTGAACAATGTTGTATGTGAAGGAATCATAATTGTCTATCATTACTATCATAGTTTTTTTACTCTAATATTTTTATATGCCTGTATAATTGCCTTACCTTTATTAAGTGTCTCTGTCCACTCAGATTCTGCGATAGAGTCATTAACTATCCCAGCACCACATTGTATATTAAGTTTATTATCTTTAATAACACATGTTCTAATAGCAATTGCTGTATCCATATTACCATTCCAGCCAAGATATCCTATAGCTCCAGCATATATTCCCCTTTTGATGGGTTCAAGTTCATATATTATCTCCATTGCTCTGATTTTTGGTGCACCAGAGACTGTGCCTGCTGGGAAAGTAGATTTTAATACATCCATCATACTTAGATTATTTGCTATTTCTCCAGTTACATTAGAGACCATATGCATTACATGAGAATATCTCTCTATTATCATTTTATCTGTTAATTTTACTGTTCCTATTTTTGCAACTTTTCCTACATCATTCCTACCTAAATCTATAAGCATTAAATGTTCTGCATTTTCTTTTGGGTCTTTTATTAGTTCTCTTTCATATGCGATATCTTCTGCAGAATTATTGCTTCGTGGTCTAGTACCCGCTATAGGTCTTACGGTTATTAAATTATTCTCAAGACGAACTAAAATTTCAGGTGAAGAGCCTATAATAAAATACTCTCCCATATTTAAATAATACATATATGGTGAGGGGTTAATATTTCTTAGCTCTTTATAGAAATCTATTGGTTTGTCTGTAAAAGGCATAGACATTCTCTGAGATAATACAACCTGCATAACATCTCCATTAAGAATATAATCTTTTATTTTTTTTACAGATGATAAAAATTTAGATTTATTGAAGTGATGTTTAGTTTCAAAACTTAAATTTTCTTTTTGTTGGTCAACTATAGGATTTTTTTTGAACTTAACTATATAGTCTAGAGTTTTAGATAATTTATTTTTTACAATTTTATAACTATCTATATTATTTTCTGCGTACATTATTATGTGTACTAAATTATTAATTTTGTCATAGATTAATAATTCTTTAGATAAGATTAGGCAAATATCTGGTGTGTTAAGTTCATCAATTTGTTTTGAAGGCTTAATTTTTGGTTCGATATACTTCACAGTATCAAATCCAAAAAAACCAACAAGCCCCCCTTGAAATTGTGGAAGATTCTCATCATTAAGTACTTTGAACTGTTTATGATATTTATCAATCCAGTCAATGGGGTTTTCAGACTCTATAGTCTTTATTTTTTGGTTTGCTTCATGTATATGTATTTTATTGTCAATAACCTCAATATATTCTGATGATGGCAAACCAATAATTGTATAGCGACTCCAGTTTTTTTCGCCCTCTAATGATTCAAATAAATAAGACTTTGGCTGATTTGATAATGATTCATATAAATCAATAGGATTAAAATCTTCTAATTTAATAGTTTCTGTTAGTGGAATTAACTTATATCCTTTATTGATATAATTTATAAACTCTTTCTCTTTCATTTGTTGATGGCAGAAATTTAATTTATATTTTTTCTAATGCGTGCCTCATTGACGCAATAGTTTCTTTATAGTCTTTTGAATTAAAAATAGCAGATCCTGATACAAATGTATCCGCGCCTGCTTTGGCAACTTTTCCAATATTTTGAAGATTTATCCCGCCATCAACTTCTAATCTAATATCTTTGCCAGATTTTTGAATTATTTCTCTAACTAGTAATATTTTGTTATATGTGCCTTCAATAAATTTTTGACCAGGGAAACCAGGGTTTACAGACATAAGTAAAATCATGTCAATATCATCTAAACAATGTTCCAAATAAGTAAGAGGGGTTGCTGGATTTAAGACAATACCGGGCTTACAATTATTTTCCTTTATAAGGTTAATGGTTTGATCTATATGATCTGATGCTTCTGGGTGAAAAGTTATGTAATCTGCTCCAGCTTTAGCAAAATCAGGAATAATTCTATCTACAGGCTTTATCATTAAATGGACATCTATGACATTTTTAATGCCAAAGTCACGGAGCGCTGAACATATCGTGGGACCAAAAGTTAAGTTCGGGACATAGTGATTATCCATTACATCAAAATGTATAAAATCTGCTCCAGCTTGAATAACCTTTTGGACATCTTCTCCTAAACGAGAAAAATCCGCTGATAATATGGATGGCGCTATCTTGTAGTCTCTCATGACTTTTTAATGGTATCTAATTTTTATTGATGAGTATATGGCATAAGAGATATTAATTATATTATTATTTTCATGATATTATGTATGAATTATTAAAGGAGCAAGAAAATGAAAAAATTTAAAATCTTATGTTTGTCTTTATGTTTATTGGCTGCAGGGAATATTTCAGCTACTGAACATCAAGTTAAGATGTTAAGTTCTCTCAATGGGAAAATGATGGTATTTGAACCACCTGTTCTCAATATTAATAAGGGTGATACAGTCAAATGGCTCAATGCCAACCCTGGACACAATAGTGTCTCTATAAATGAAATGATTCCAAGTAATGCTAAGCCATGGACTGGAAAAATGAATGAGGAGATAAAAGTCCAATTTGATACAGAAGGGGTTTATGGTTATAAATGTACTCCACACTATATTTTAGGAATGGTTGGTCTTATTATTGTAGGAAACCCAAGTTCTAATTTAGATGAGGCAAAAGCTTTTGCAGAAGACGCGCAAAGCAAATTTGCTACAAATAAAGAAAGATTTTCAGAATATTTTTCTAGTGTAAAATAAACATTAAATCATGAAAGATAGTGAAAAGTTATTTGGAGATTATGAATTAAGTTTTAAAGGAAAAGTTAGGGATATATACAATATTAATGATAATCGTCTATTGATAGTAACAACTGACAGAATCTCTGCTTTTGATTATGTTTTCGAAGATATAATACCTGGAAAAGGTATTTTATTGACTAAAATGACAAAATTCTGGTTCAAATTAACAAATCAAATAATCACTAATCATCTTTTAGATAAAAATGAAATAAAAAATTTAAATATTTCAAATGAAGTAACTGACCGCTGTATGCTTGTTAAAAAAACTAAAGTATTGCCAATAGAAGCTATTGTTAGAGGACACTTAGCAGGGTCTGCATGGGAATCATATAAGAAGAAAAATATTATAAATAATGAAATCATAAACAAAATATATAAGGAATACCAAAAGTTTGATCAAGCAATATTTACTCCATCAACAAAAGCAAATGTTGGAGAAAAAGATCAAAATATAAGTTTTGATGAAATGAAAGATATTATTGGAGAAAATTTATCTGTAAAGATTAAAGAGACAAGTTTAAAGCTTTATGAATTTGCATATAAATATGCTGAAAACAAAGGAATTATAATTGCAGATACTAAGTTTGAATTTGGACTTGATGAGAATGGTGATTTAGTTTTGATAGATGAAATCTTCACCCCAGATTGCTCAAGATTCTGGTTATGTGATAATAAAGAAAAAAAAATAAATTATGACTCGTTTGATAAACAGTTTTTTAGAAATTATTTAATAGATATGAAATGGAACAATAATAAAATAAATATCCCAGAAGATATTAAACAAAAACTAATTCAAAGATATCAGCTTGCATACAACCTAATTACAAGCTAAGTGTGAGAAATAAAATAAAAAAAGTTTTTATAACTGGATCTGGAACAAGCGTAGGAAAAACGTATCTTACTTGTGGCTTAATTGATTTAATTATTAAAAAAGGGTTCAAGGTTTCGCCATATAAACCAATAGAAACTGGCTGTAAAAAAATTAACAATAAGTTAATACCTAATGATTCAAAAAAATTCTATAAGTTAGTAAACAAAGGTATTGATATTGAGTTAATTAATCCCTATAGATTTCAACAACCTATCTCTCCAAATCGTGCAATACAGCTTTCCAGGAAGAAGATTAATATTAAAAATTATATTGAAAAAGTAAAAAAATTACCAAAAAATGATTTTCTCATTATTGAAGGTGCTGGCGGCTTATGTTCTCCAATTTCTAGTGATGGATTAAATATTGATCTTATAAAAAAAATGAATTTAAAAACTATACTAGTTGTAAAAGATGAAATTGGCGCAATCAATAATACTCTTTTAAATATTGAAATGCTTAAAAAATACAAAATAGGTGTTATAGCAATAATCCTCAATAGAATCATTTTAAAACAACCAGTTGGAATGAATAACCTACTTGAGATTAGGTCTTACACTACAATTCCAATTATTCAAATGCTAAATTATAAAAATTACTCTAATGTAAAACCATTAAATTCAGTCTTCAAATTACTTTTACAATCTTAAAAACATTTTCATAATATGCCAACAGATGCTTCAGAACAGAGCTTAGCTCTTTCAGAAAGAACTCGTTGTGATGCAGCAAGATTAGCATCTTCCCCAAGCCATACTTTCAAAGCTGATTGTTGTATAGCTCGTGCATATGAGAAAGTTACTCTCCATAAAATATCTTTATGAGTTTTGTTCATAATATTCAGATGATTTGTTGATTCCTCGTCTGTTTGGCCGCCAGATAAAAATGCAACGCCACCAAGATTATTTGGTAAGTTCTTTTTTAGGCACTGTATAGTCATATCGGCAACAGTTTGGTAATCAGCACGTTTAGTATTTTTATTTCCTGATATAACCATGCTTGGCTTAAGTATTACTCCTTCAAAGTAAACATTTAATGCTTTTAATTGTTCAAATAGACATTTTAATGTTTTAGAGGTTACTTCATTACATAATTCAATTGAATGGTTGCCGTCAATTAAGACTTCGGGTTCAACAATTGGGACTAAATTATTTTCTTGGCATAGTGATGCATATCTTGCCAATGCATTACAGTTTGAAATAATACATGCATTAGAAGGCATATTATCACCAATTGTAATTACAGCCCTCCATTTACAAAATTTTGCTCCTAGTGATTCATATTTAGCAAGCCTATCTCTTAGACCATCAAGCCCTTCAGTAATTTTTTCATTAGGGTGATTTGAAAAATCTTTTGCACCAGCGTCAACTTTTATTCCCGGTAATATTCCAATAGAATTTATATAATCTCTAAATAACATACCGGTGCTCATTTCTTGGTGGAATGTTTCATCAAATAAGATTGCTCCACTTATATAATTTGATAAGTTAGGGGTTGTTATTATAAGCTCTCTGTATCTTCTTCTGTTTTCTTCGTTATCTGCAACATCAATAGACGCGAATCTTTTTGCAATTGTTGGCGTACTTTCATCCATAGCTATTATACCCTTTGGTCTTAGCATCATTTTTCCAGCAGTTTCTTTTAAAAGTTTTTTATCCATACAAGCTCCATTTTAAAAACACAATTAAACATCAATAAGGCTTCCTACTTTGACTATTTTTAATGCATTTGTGCCACCACTGGTTCCCATTAAATCACCTTTGGTTATTGTTACTAAGTCACCCTTTTTTACAGCACCCTTTTCTAACATTAGATCTATAACCTGTTTGTTGGCTCTCGCATGATCATGCTCAATCGAATCTAATTTTATTGAATAAACCCCTTTTAAAAGACATATTCTTCTACTGGTACTATCATTTTTAGTCATTGCATATATTGGGATAGTTGATTGGATTCTTGACATCCATAGTGGTGTTGATCCTGTTTCTGTTAGAGCAGCTATTGCTTTTATATCTTTATTTTGTGCACCATAAACTGCTGACATTGCAATAATCTGGTCTACTGAAGTAAAATTTTGTTCTTCTCTATTAATTTTAAGAGTTTTTGTATTTGTTTTTTCAGCTATCTCGCAAATCCTACAAGCTTCTTTTATTACCTCGACCGGATAACGACCTATAGCGGTTTCTGCTGACAACATTATTGCGTCAACACCTGATGTTACTGCATTTGCAACATCAAACACCTCAGCTCTTGTAGGAACTGTATTATTTATCATCGACTCCATCATTTGGGTGGCAACTATAGCAATTTTATCATATGAAATTGCCTTTCTTATTAGCATATCTTGTACAGCCGGTAATTGTTCAATTCCAATTTCAACTCCCAAATCACCCCTTGCAACTAGTAACCCATCACTTGTTTTAGCTATTTTATCAATATTTTTAAGAGCATCATTTCTTTCTATTTTAGCTATAACACCAATAGGTTTTTTACCAATAATTTTTTTGATGTTCTTTATGTCCTTATCATCTCTGACAAAAGATACAGCCACATAATCTATATCTAAACTTAGTACGCTCTTTAAATCCTTTATATCTTTAGGTGTTATACCTTTCGGAGATAAACCTCCTCCCTTTTTATTTAAACCTTGAAATGGTTTAAGTTTTCCACCTCTAACAACATTTGTATATATTTTGCCTTTAAAAATTTTAGTAACTTCTAGTTTTATTACCGCATCACTTAACAATAAGTTATCTCCAACTTCAATATTTTTTGATAAACCCTTATAAGTTATTCCAACAGATTTTTCGCTACCTTTATTATCATCTAATGTTGCATCAAGAATAAACCCAGAGTTTGGTCTCAGCTTTATAAACTTTTTATTTGCGAAGCCTTTGATTCTAATTTTCTGTCCCTGGAGGTCAATTAATGTGGCAACAGGTCTCTTTAATTGAGCAGATGCTTTTTTTAGTGTATCTATAATTTTTTCTATTTGCTCAATAGTAGAATGTGATAAATTGATTCTAAATACATCAGTTCCTGCTTTTATTAGGTTTTTTATTATTTTTGGTGAAGAGGATGCTGGCCCAAGTGTTGTTATTATTTTAGTTCTTTTTCTCATTACTCATAATTCCCAAGCTTTTCAAGTATTGGCAGCTTTTCTCCTTCAATATACTTTAGAAGAGAGCCGCCGCCAGTAGATAAACAAGAAATATCATTCTCAATACCTAATTTTTCTATTACCGGGATAGTGTCGCCACCTCCAATTATAGAAAAGTTATTTGCAGATGCGATAGCTTTTGATAATTGTATTGTTCCAAAATCATAGGGTTTTTGTTCTAAATATCCCAATGGTCCATTCCAAAAAACTGTTTTTGCATTTTTAACAATATCAGTGTATTTGCTCAATGTCTTTTTACCAACATCAAGTATCTTATCTGGTGATTGTACCATAGAAATGAGTTTATTTTTAGGGTTATCCAGCTGTCTATCATCCGAACATACCACATCAATAGGTAAAATAATTTTATTAAAATTATCACTTTTTATAATTTTCTTAGCTTCATCAACAAAGCTTTTTTCATATAATGATAGTCCAATATTATAATTTAATGCAGCAAGAAATGTATTTAAAATACCTCCTCCAATAATCATACAATCTGTTTTATTTATTAAACTGTTAATTAAATTTAGTTTTGTTGAGACTTTAGCGCCAGATATTATAGTAACTAATGGTGATTTTGTATTTGTTACTAATTTATTAATATTTTTAATCTCATCTTCTATAAGTAGACCTGCATAACTATCAATAAAACTAGTTACACCAAATGTTGAAGCTTCTTTTCTATGCGCAACCCCAAATGCATCAAAAACATATACATCTCCCAAGGTTGCTATTAGTTTAGATAAGGTAGTGCTATTAGATTTTTCTCCTTTTTGAAACCTAATGTTTTCGCACATTACAACATTACTATCTGTAAAATTGATTCCATTAGACCAATCTTTTACAAGCTTTATTTCTAGATTAATTTTTGATGAAAGGCGTTTTGATACTTTTCCAAGACTATATTCCTTAACATATTCTCCCTCTTTGGGTCTACCAAAGTGAGAGATGATTATAATTTTATTATTATTTTTTAGTAAATATTCAATAGTAGGTATAGATTTAATTATCCTGAAATCACTCAGTATCTTGTTATTAAATACAGGCACATTTAAATCAAGTCTTAATATAACTACTTTATTTTTAATATTTGATTTTCTTAGTGTTCTTAACATTAAATATTTGCAAGTACTTTTACAACATCAAGCATTCTGTTAGAAAACCCCCATTCATTGTCATACCAAGCACATATTTTAAAAAACTTGTCATTCATGATACGGGTTAAGCTTTCATCATATACAGACGAATATGATGAGTGATTAAAATCTACTGATACAAGTGGTTCAGAATTATACCCAAGAATCCCAGATAAATTGGTCTCTGAGGCAGTTTTAATTATTTGATTAATTTCATCAATAGAAGAACTCTTGGAAACATTGAAGCATAAATCAACAAGTGAGACATTTATTGTTGGCACACGGATTGCAAAACCATCAAGTTTGCCATTTAAATCAGGCATAACAAGGCCAACTGCAGACGCTGCCCCTGTTTTAGCTGGTATCATTGATTGTGTTGCTGATCTAGCTCTACGAAGGTCAGTATGATAAACATCTGTCAAAACTTGATCATTAGTATATGAGTGTATAGTTGTCATAATCCCATATTCAATATTTAGTTCTTCATGTACGTTTTTAATTAATGTTGCTAGACAATTTGTTGTACAAGAAGCGTTAGAAACAATTTTATGTGATTTATCTAAAGTTTTATCATTAACGCCATATACTATAGTGGCATCAACATCTTTTGCTGGGGCAGATATTAAAACCTTTTTCGCACCGGCATCTAGATGTTTCATAGATCCAGATTTTGATGCAAAGAAACCAGTACACTCTAGAACAACATCTATATTGAGATCTCCCCAAGGCAGTTTTGATGGATCCCTTTCAGATAAAACCATTACTTCATCCTTCCCTCCAATAATTATTTTATTGTCCTGGATATCTACACTTTTCGAAAAAGGACCATGGGCGGTATCAAACTTGAGTAAATGTGCGTTTATTTTTGCATCACCCAAATCATTAATCGCCACAATATTAATATCTTTAGAAAATCCATTTTCATAATTTGCTCTAAACACATTTCTCCCTATACGTCCAAACCCATTAATAGCCACATTTATAGTCATTTTACTTTCCTATTTTTTTTGATTAATTTATTAATTTCACTAACAATATTTTGAGTGGTGAATCCAAAATGATTAAATACATCTTTAGCAGGTGCAGATAAACCAAAAGACTTCATGCCTATTGTTTTGCCTCTTTTCCCAATAAACTTATCCCAACAATCTCCTATTCCTGCTTCTACGGCTAAGATATTATCTACATTCGATGGGAGCACCTTGTTTTGATATGAAGTATTCTGTTGCAAAAATTTCTCCATACAAACCATAGAAACTACCCTAATATTTATATTTTTTAGTTTTAGTTTTTTTGCTGCATCAATAGATATGTGAAGTTCTGATCCAGAAGAAATTATTATTGCGTTTAATTTTTTATCTGGTTCAAAAACTATATATCCACCATTGTTTATAAGATCCTTTTGTTTTTTAGTTTTAGTAATTGCTGGCAAAGATTGTCTAGATAATACAATTGAAGATGGTCCTGATATTTGTTTTAAAGAGTTCTGCCATGCTATTGCAGTCTCATCTAAATCTGCTGGTCTCCATACGCTCATTCCAGGAATTATTCTCAAGGATGTCAATTGTTCCACTGCCTGGTGAGTTGGCCCATCTTCTCCTAACCCAATTGAGTCATGTGTAAAAATATAAATTACCGGTAGATGCATTAAAGCAGACATACGGATTGCATTTTTTGCATAATCAGAAAATATAAGGAAGGTGCTAGCGTAAGGACGAAACCCTCCATGTAAAAATATCCCGTTACTTATTGCCCCCATAGCAAATTCTCTAACCCCGTAATGGATATATTTTCCTGAAAAATCACCATTAGATAAATGCTTGGAACCAGACCAAAATACTAAGTTAGATTCTTTAAGATCAGCTGACCCTCCAATTAATTCAGGCATGTGTGGCGCTATATTCTCTAAAACAACTTGTGATGATTTTCTCGTTGCCATAGCATCATGCTTTTTCGACAATAAATTAGATATTATTTTATCTATATTTTTATTTAACTTTTGTTTAAATCTTCTTAAAATTTCTTTAGCATCATCTGGAAAAAAAATTTGATATTTCTTAAACTTATCATTCCATTTATTTTCAAGATTCTGTCCTTTCTTTTTAAAGTCCCAACCTTTATATATATCTGTTGGAATTTGGAATGGTTTATGTCTCCACTTAAGGTTTTTACGAGTTAGTTCAACTTCTTCTGGTCCAAGTGGAGAACCATGCACAGAGCCCGTTCCTTCTTTATTTGGGGACCCATAGCCAATTTTTGTTCTCATGCAAATTATTGTAGGTTTGTTAGTCTGTGATTTTGCAGTTTTAATAGACTTTTCAATAGAATTAAAATTGTGACCGTCAACTTTATCTATTACATTCCAATTATATGATTCAAATCTTTTCTTAATATTTTCAGTAAAAGACAGTGAAGTGTCGCCATCAATTGATATTTTATTCATATCATATATTACTATTAATTTATTCAATCCAAGAGTTCCAGCTAGTGAACATGCTTCATGAGAAACTCCTTCCATCAGACACCCATCACCAACAAAAACATATGTATGATGGTCAAAAATGCTCATATTTTTCTTGTTAAATTCTTTGCTTAATGACTTTTCTGCTATTGCCATACCCACGCCATTTGCAATACCTTGCCCAAGCGGCCCTGTTGTTGTTTCAACACCAGGAGTTATATCGCATTCTGGATGACCAGGCGTCCTTGACTTAAATTGTCTAAATTCTTTTATATCTTTAATTGAAAGGTCGTAGCCAGTTAAATGTAATAATGAGTACAAAAGCATTGATCCATGTCCATTAGATAAAACAAAACGATCTCTGTTTATCCATAATGGATTATTTGGGTTGTGATTAAGGAATTTATTCCACAAAACATTTGCTATATCTGCCATACCCATTGGAGCCCCTGGATGTCCTGACTTTGCTTTTTCGACAGCATCCAAACTTAAGAATCGAATAGCATTTGATAAATCCGTTTTTTTCATAATTTGTTTAGATGAAACCTATTTTCTCCATTTAATAGAACAACCTATACTTGGTTGTTGTTCAACCGGTCCCTTGCCAGTCCTAGAAATAGCAAACATAGCTTTGAATAAATCACTCTGGTTTGGGTTAATGACGCTTTCTATGCCCCTATCGTCAAACCTTCCCCTGTATTGAAGCTCGAGATCTTTATTATATCCAAAAAAATCTGGTGTACATATAGATTCATATTTCTTAGCAATTTCCTGATTCTCATCAATTAAATACGGGAAGCCAAACCCATGCTTTTTTGAAACTTTAGTCATGTTTTCAAAAGAATCATCAGGAAAAGAAATATAATCGTTTGGATTAATTGCAACACAACCGATACCTTTCATTGCGAGCACATCTGTTTCTACAACCAGTTTTTCAAGTATAGCTTTTACATAAGGACAATGATTGCACAAAAACATAACTAAAAGTCCTTTGTCTCCACGACAATCACTTAAAGTCCAGATCTTATTATCAGTACCTTTTAACTCAAAATCATATGCTTTTTTACCAAAATCGCAGATTGGGGTTAATAATTCTGTCATTTTAAATAATTGAATAACCTCTAAAGCTGCCTTATTATATAGTCAGTGAACCAATTTATATGTTTAATACAATAATATTGATGATATAATACATCATTTTTGAGCAACTTAATATCTATGGCGAATTCAAATTTATCTAAAAGCAAACAGAAAGAGATTAAAGTATTAATTGAGACAGGAAGGAAACAAGGTTATTTAACTGTTTCTGCAATTAATGATTTACTACCAACTAATCTATATGGCTCTGATCAAATAGAACAAATCACAAAACTTATAACAGATCTAAAAATTAAAGTTCTTGAATCAGCTAAGGATGCTGAAGACAGCAATCTAATGAATGATGATGAGGTTACTGATGATGATGATAGCGAAATAACAGAGGATGAGGCTGTAGAAGTATTATCTAGTCTTGATGAAGAATTTGGGCGTACTTCAGATCCGGTTAGAATGTACATGAGAGAAATGGGAACAGTTGAATTACTAAATAGAGCTGGCGAGATAATTATTGCAAAAAAAATTGAAGAAGGACAAAAATTAATTTACCAGGCAATACAAAGGTTCCCAGAATCAACAGCTTTTTTTACTCAAATATTTGAAAACATTGAAGATGAAAATGAAATAGATTCATTAATATCAGATTATGTATTAGACATAAAATCTGAGAATTCTAAAGAGTTTAAAACTGATAAAATACCTGAAAATAGCCCTAATATATTAAAAAATATGACAGAAGAAAAAACAGATAATACCCAAAATATTAATGAAGAATCAGAAACAGTTGCTGATGATGCAGATGATGATGCAGATGATGATGTAATTGATAATTCTCCAGATAAAGAATTAGTCATAAAAGCTGTAAATGATATAGCTGGGTTATATCTTGAATACACCATGTACAAAACAAAGAAGGATGATAGATATAAAGAAGTTTTCAATGAAATAATAAGTAAGATGTCTAATTTTAAGTTTACAACTTTATTTAAAGCAAAACTGACCAATAGAATAGAAAAAATAACAGCTCTAATCTCTAAATATGAAAGAGAAATTATAAAAATCTGTATTAATTCATTATGCATACCTAAAAAGGCTCTTTTGCAAGAACTAAGAAATAACAAAGAGGGGTTTGAATTTGCAAAACCATATATTAAAAATAGCAAATTAACAGAAACTGAAAAACAAGGTATAGAAAATCAACTTAAAAAATTTCAAAAGAAACTTAAAGCCATTGAAGATGATCAAGATATTTCAATTAGTGAAATTAAAAAAATTAACAAAGATAGAAGGTCTGGCGAGCTAAAAGAAAGAAATGCTAAAAAAGAAATGGTAGAAGCTAATTTAAGGTTAGTCATTTCAATAGCTAAAAAATATACTAATAGGGGATTACAATTCTTAGACTTAATCCAAGAAGGGAATATTGGGCTAATGAAAGCTGTAGATAAGTTTGAATACAGAAGAGGATATAAATTTTCTACATATGCTACATGGTGGATTAGACAAGCTATAACAAGATCAATTGCTGATCAAGCAAGAACGATTAGAATCCCAGTTCATATGATTGAAACAATAAATAAGCTAAATCGTATACAACGGAAGCTGCTTCAGGAGAATGGTAAAGAAGCAACGCCAGAAGAACTTGCCGTACATATGGAAATGCCAGAAGATAAAGTGAGGAGAGTATTAAAAATTGCTAAAGAGCCAATATCAATGGAATCTCCAGTTGGAGATGATGAAGATTCGCATTTAGGAGATTTTATTGAAGATGAAAATGCTGAACAGCCCTTAGATGAAACCATTAATACAGGGTTATCAGATTCAACCAGGGAAATACTATCAAGCTTAACTCCAAGAGAGGCAAAAGTTTTAAGGATGAGGTTTGGTATTGATATGAATACCGACCATACACTTGAAGAAGTTGGAAAGCAATTTGATGTAACAAGAGAAAGAATCAGACAAATTGAAGCAAAAGCATTAAGAAAGCTTAGACATCCTTCAAGAGCACATAACCTAAAAAGTTTTTTAGACAATGAATGAAATAGCAATCTTAGCAGCAGGATGTTTTTGGGGAGTAGAAGAAAAATTTATCAAGATTGATGGGGTTGTTGAAACTGAAGTTGGTTATATTGGTGGGATGAAGGAAAACCCTACCTATGAAGATGTCTGTCAGGGTAACACAAACCATGCTGAAGCTGTAAAAATCTCCTTTAGCTCAAACATTATAACTTTTGAATCTTTGCTGGATATTTTTTTTGAAATACATAATTCTAAAACTCTTAATAGACAAGGTTTTGATTTTGGCACACAATATCGTTCAGCTATATTTTATTTGAATAATTTCCAACAAGAGTTAAGCATAAAAAAAATTAAATTATTAAATGAGTCTGTGTATAACAATAAAATTGTAACAACGGTAGAAAAAGCAACTAATTTTTGGAAAGCTGAAGAATATCATCAGAAATATATAAGAAAAAAACAACTTCAAAGAAATATTATATAGTTTTGTTTTTCGGGCCTGTAGCTCAGTTGGTTAGAGCAGTGGACTCATAATCCATTGGTCGGAGGTTCGAGTCCTCCCGGGCCCATTTAACTACCTTTTCAGCAACTCTGTTTCCACATCTTCAACAATGTAGTCATTACCCTGGTTATCTTTAAGAACTAACT